>OIDY01000028.1_pt1 | contig 40651 bp, 46 predicted proteins | sample 1581691 | NCBI WGS metagenome assembly OIDY01 (sample SAMEA3882537, study PRJEB24775) | human gut metagenome | biome: human-associated habitat; feature: intestine environment; material: feces | place: Netherlands | collected 2009/2010
GAGAGATTGAAAGCTACTCTGTTAACTTCTCTCCAAATTTTTAAAAATAAACTTCTCAGGAATGCTTATACTAAACAAGCTGAATTCAACCAAGAGTTGACTTCTTTAGATACATTATTTGATAACAATAAAGAATGCTTAGATGATAGTGAAGAAACAGAATATAAACAGGATTTATCGGATAGGTTTAATCAATATATGATGGACCATCTTAGTCCCGATGAATATTTGGTTTTTAGGGTAGAACTTGACCCACCTCCCTTCTTTACTGAGAGAATTATTAAATCTCATGGAAAATTATCTATTCTCCATCTAATTGATTTCTTTGAATTACCAAGAAATGGTAAGTCTCACACCATACTTACCAACATGAGAAAACATATCAAACAAGTTCTAAATACTGCAAAGCAAGAATTTAAACGCTAAAAAGGGGCAAGCCAGAATCCTAAAATCCCAACTTGCCCCCGACTAACCAACTCAACTATGGTTAAGCTAGATCAAATGATCATTTATGTAAAGAAAGGAACTCACTAATGAATCCATAAATTTATTGTTGGTAGTTTCATCTTGGAGTAATTTAACATCTTCTTTATTATCCTGGAATAACCACTCTATAAGTACTGCTGAATAACCACTTCCCATCAATACAGTGAAATTAGCTTCCTTAGTTCCACGATTCTTATAGCTTGGAAAATCTTTGGCCAGGTTATCTAATATTACTTTTGCAAATTTATCAGAAGTAGTATTTCCAGGTGAAGTATAGATTTCAAATCCCCTTGCATTTGCCCAATCATTTCCCATGCCCGCAGCATTATTATGGAGGCTTACTAGAAATTTAAATTCCCCAGGATTAGTATTCACCTTACTTGCAAATTCTTTTCTTCTAGATAAGCCTATTTCCTTATCAGTTGGATTTGTAATTTCTACTCTAAATCCCAAGTAAGTGAGGTGAGTCTTTAATTTTTCACATATTTCTCTACTCCACTTATATTCTTTATGAGTTCCATCTGGTGAACCCTTTCCTGGAACTTCTTGCCCATGAGCTGGGTCTAATATTATAACTAACTTTCTCATACTACAGATTTTTTAAGTAACTAAGTTTTATACCATTTACTAATATATCAGTCGATTGATCTAAACCTGATACTGTAAATTCATCTTTTGGTATGTAAACTTGTTCAGTGATAAAATCAACTATCACATCTACATCTTGTTCATCAACTACTACTGATAATTGTTTTTCATCACATGAGAAGTTTGATAAATAAGAAGTGAACTCTATAAAATCATTCTTAACTACTCTATTGATTTTATTCTTGGTGAGTTCTACATCATCTATATGATTTTCTAAACGTATTCTCAATATCCTATACTTAATGGTATTTGATAAACTATTCATACCTCTTCGTATAAGAATTTGAGCTTGACTTCTACCTATAGTTCTATCTGAAGCACCATCAAAGTATTCTTGTGTTCTTACTGCAGCAGTATGTATAATATCCATTTTCTTTGTTAAAGAAAATATTTGATATACAAACAATACTACAACAATTATAATGAATACCATAAAGATACCAAAGATAATTTTTAGAGCACCGTAGTTTGCAGCTGCTTCAGCTAATTCCACTGAAGCCTGTGTAACTTGGGTAACTGCATTATCTATATTTGGTCCTTGAGTTTGTAATGGATACAGCATGATAATATATATATATTATTTTTTAGATTTACGTTTTTTCTTTGTTGCAGTTACTACTTTAGTAGTGGGAAACTCAGCTGGTGGAACTATAGTAGAAGAATAAGCTGGAATATTCAGATCTGCTTCAGAAGTATTTATTGGTACCATTACTGGGGCATCTACTAATAGAGTTGGGATATCTGGTACAAGAATTATATGTTCATCATTCTTACCATATAATCTTACATTCAATGGTAGATATTTATTTATAAGCTCTGCAAAAGCATCTTTTACTTCTTCTAATCTTCCTTCCTCTTCAAGAAGTTTATACATTCCATAGGGAATATATATCGTCAGAGCTAAGGTATCACAACTCCAACAACTTCCCCAAGGCCAGCCAGCTTTGTTTCCCTGATCTACTGAACCACTTTCTAGGTATACCGAATATACACCTTCCCATAAAGCTATGACCAAATTTGAATCTCCAGAAAATTCTTCTTCTGGTTCTGATATAGCTTGGGTACTTGGTTCATCTATGGGTAATACCAAATCAAATTTAAACCTGACTCCATAGAATCTTCCCAGTACTGTAAAGAAGTCTTCTGTACCCCTTATCTTAAATAATGATATGGCATATTTTAATATCTTTCTAGTATCTGCTTTTGGGAATCCCTCTGGACTGTTTAACCATTTATATACATTCTCTTTTGTATAGGGTTCTCCCCTGGTTAAAACCCCATAAGCATAGGGAATATAATCGAAATATTCCCAAAAGTAGTTAAGAAATAACTCTGGAGTTTTCTCTACATCCAATAGATCCATGAAGTTATCTATATCTGGCATTATATTGTCATCTATATAACCAGTACATGAATCTATGAATCTTTCTAGAATACCTTTACCTTCTTCATCTTTGTAGGTATCATTTTCCTTATAATATATAGGAAATAGGTGAGTGAACACATAGTCCTTAAAATTCTTAAACGACTTCATTGATTTCAAGGGTTATAGTGTTACTTCTAAATATTGGGATATTGAAATTGACTGGTATCAAATCCCTGTTCATTGGTTGGAGAGATATTACATATTCATCCCCCGGGTTGTATACTTGACCTTCCCCCGGGTTGCCTATAGTAATTTCAAAAGAAAGGTTATTACCATTTACTTGAGTAATATTTCCAAATGTACCAGTAGTATTAATATCAGTATCATTTACTAACCCATTTATTTTATAACCACTTTCAGTAATGGTTATCATTACCTGACGTTCATCAGTTTGAGCTTCAGCATCCCCAGTACTAAAATTGATTTGTTTGAAATGAGTTATATTCAAGTCTGGTACTAAAGAGGGATCTATTCCACCACCTCCTTGAGGAACTGGGTAAGATAATAAGTATAATGAATTGATATTTAAATAATCCACCATACTCTGATTATCTATCAAGGCATATAGGTCTGATAACCTTACTACTTTGTTTATATCTGAAGTGTTGTAACTATAAGCTTCTACTAAAGCTTTGATTACCTGATCACTGATATCATTCTTACTAAACGATTTTCTACCAGTTATAGTTGCATCTAAGAAGATTAAAGAAGTATGGGTAGACTTTACATTAATATGGGTAGTTATTACCTTAGCTTTAGTAAGTTTATCGGTAACACTATCTATTAATGCTTGTGAAGCTTCTCCCCCACCATCAGGAGTAATATATACTGTTACAAATTTACCACATTGATAATCAATGTATGATTTATCTACCCCTGGAACTAACTTAGCTATTGCTCCATAATCTTCTCTGGTTATGGCTACTCCAAGAGTTTTGATAGAAAGGGGGATATGTTGTTTAAGCATATCAAAAGTCTCATAATCAGAACCACCTGAAGCAGAGTATACATTAGATATACTTATATCATTGTATTTATCAGTAAGTATAGTTGGTATTGGAGTACCAAATTGGTTCTCTGCAATATTTCCAAGAGCACCATAGGTAAGATAATATTCTGCTTCTACCTTACCATTCAAATTTGGTTTCATACCAAATTGACCATCACCAAACATAATATATGGTTTTCCCGCTTCATCTATCTCTACTTTATATACTTTATCAGTAGAATTAGCATAAGCAAAGGTATCAACCAAAATCCATGGTTCATTATCAATATATAATACCATGGAACCCTCTACATATTTCTGATCTGTTGGTAAGTCACCCAGATATATGATTACATCAGTAGAAGTAATCTGTCCCAATTGAATCCTATCTGGGTCACCTACCTTAGATTTTTGTACTACTGGTACTTTAACTGAGTAAGGATTTTGAGTAGCATCCCATATTATGGTTTTAGAAGATAACCAAGTTTTACCATCTTTAGATTGAAATTCTGTATTTACTGGGATAGTTATATTCTCGGTAATGGGTGAACCATTTCCTCTATATATAGTTAAGTTTACTGAAGCAGGGATACCAGCTTTTATATGGTAATCTACTAACTTAGCATGTTTATATAAAGAGGAATACCTTCTAGCAGTAGGTAAGAAAGCTTCTCTTGCCATGTTATCTATATAGAAATGTATAACTTCTGCTATGGCCGAGAATATTGATATGATGAGAATAAATATATTTCCTTCACTATAATCTGACATTTCTGGTACTCTAGCTCTTAGCTTAGATATCAGAGTGGACTTAATATCATTGAAAGACCTTTGGAAAGGATTCAACCAATTATTGCTAGTAGGCATTGATTATATTGTTTACTGGATTATATTCAAAGTTAAGATCTTCAACCCTTTTAGAGTTGTTGATTTGAAATTTGATAGTTATATGGATTTTATCATAGGATCTTTCTGATTCTACTGATATCTTTTGTATTCTGGGTTCCCAATTCTCTATACCATCTCTAATAAAATCTCTTAAGAGGTATTCTAGAGCTTGAGTATTGGGTTCTTCTATACATTCCCATATTCTACAACCAAAGTATTCTTGACGAAATCTTTGACCTATTTGGAAAGTGAGTATAGCTATCAAATTTTGTTTTATCAATCTTACATCCCCATATAACATCCCCCATCGTACTTTTGGTACTTGAGTTCCATCTGGTTGTAGAGCCATTTCTACATTACCATTTTCATCTTTCACTTCTTCTAGCTGTATTGGGAAGTAAGCACCTGAACCAATAGTGTTGAGTTGTTTTAGATTCATAGCTTATATAGTTTTAAATAGGGATTGCTTGTAGAGCAGAATCAGCAGAACTTAGTAATGAAGTAGTAGTTTCTACTATAGGTGGAACTCCCACTCCAGCTAATGATACAAATTCGTTTACTTCTGCCATTTGAGCATTAGCTATAGATAGGTTAGATTTTGCCATTTCTACACTGTTTTTTAAACTAACCAGAGAAGCAGCACCAGCTTTTGGTGCAGTAGGGTCTGGAGTAGCTATAGCAACTATTTGAGCTGCCCAGGTAGAAGCAGAAGATATAATTTTATTACAAGTCTCTGTTATAGAATCAAGTATAGCATTAATCTTATTGATAAAATTTTGGATAAAAGTTTTAGCTGCATCTTTCATCCTCTGGAGAAATGCTTGTTTCTCTTCTTCTGATTCTATAGTTTCTAGATAAGGTGAGCACTTAGCTTCTATTATCTGATCTGAGGTTATACCTATGTCTGCCATTAATGAGTGAATTTATCATCTGGTAATTTAGGTAAATCAGTGGCCATCCATTGAGATACATTCTGACCTGACATTACTACAAGTAAATCTTTTTGAACAGCTTCTACAAAGGTTTTGAAATATTCTATATTCATTACCTGTTTGTTAGCACCTCCATTTACTTCCACTTTATCTTTATCCATATAAATCTGAGTACCATCTTCGATCTCTATCTCTACTTTCTGTTTTATATGGACTTTCAATAAATCACCATCTTCTTTTAAGTAAACTTTGTTACCATTTGGAGTTATGATACCTATAGTACCATTATCCTGAAACTCTTCGGGAACTTCTCCAATAGCCCAACCAAATGGTGACCATACTGGTCTCATGGGATCTCCCATTTCAAATTCTACCCAAACTATTTCCCCCACTCTGGGGGTAAAAGCTTTAGCTCCATATTTCATCCCACCAAGGTTTCCTCTCGGTCTAGCTACTACTTCTACCCCCTCTAGAACTGAGGGTAATGTTATGGTTAATTGACCAGTGAAGTCTGGGTCTTGGTTATTTGTAACTACCCCTTTATATACAGAATAGAATCTACCTGTAAATTCTACTCCATATCTTTGAATCATTTCACCTATGGTCATTGTTTATTCTGATTTAAATCAATAGAACCAACAAGAGTACCTTTTTCTTGAAGAGTTTTAGTATCAGTTTTGGTACTTGGGTTCTTAGTCATTATATTAAAATCTTGTTCAGCTTTATAAATATCCACAGTATTAGTTTGATCATTATATTTAGCTAATATGGAATATCCTGGGTGCTGGTTTGCATACTCTTCTAGAGCTTCTTGTAAAATAGAAGTCCTATCTTGCCCAGTACTATCATAAACTTCTTTAGCGACTTTATTTATATTAGCCATGGCATTCATCATTGCCATACTTGCTTTAATAACGTTTTTTGAAACTACCGTGTCTTTTTTAATAAACTTAACATTACATAAATAACCAGAGCCAGTATCAAATTGGTGAGTAACTGATTTAATATACCATACTCCTGAATACTTATCTGAGATATTTTGTATTTCCAGGTTTTGGGATTTTTCCAAGAAAGGGTCACCTACAAATACAGCAGTAGCAGTAAGTTGATTTCTTACTACTTCTTCTATATCATTCCCCATAAATAAATCAGCATACTCAGTATAATCAGAAGCTAAAGTTCTAGCACCATTAATTGGTATTTCTAATTCAATTTCTTCTAACAGAGTTACTGTATTTTTTTCCGGGATATGTTTATTAACCTCTATATTGGTTTCTAAGATAGTTATACCCTTTTGATTCTTTAAATAATCATATCCACGTTGCCACTGTATTCTTGGTAAGTCCTGACCATATACACCATAAGCAGTGTTTTGATTATAGGTAGAACCAACATTATTAGTAGCTTTTAATGGATCATAATCTATGGGGTTTACTTTCTTTTTTATAGTTACTTTTCTAGTGACCGTGTAGTTAGAAAGAGTATTCATGAAAGATACTGCTTCTGCAGTTTCCTCTCCACTCTTTGGATTTTTGGTCTTCTTTTCAAATTCCTGTTTGAGATTATCAATAAAAGCTTTATATTCTTCCTTACTAAGTTTAACATTAGCAGCTGTTGATACTAAAGCATCTTCCCTGCTATTGTAAATAGGTAAATCATCAGCTTCTATTGGTACTTGGGAAGTAGTTTTTTCTAGATTGTTGATTTTCTTTTGTTCTACTAAATTAGGAGTGAATTTCCCATCATCCTTGATCACTGGATAATTTGAATATCTATCCTGTGGTTGTAAACTATATGGATATCTGTTATCAAAACCAGTTGTTGGATTAGCTGGATTGCCCCATGAACTCCACCAATGCATGTATAAATCAGCAGATTCAGAATTTTGATCTATACCTATTTGAGTAGTAGTGGTTTTAGCTTTTTTATCATTTGGGTCAATATCTGAAGTCTTACCTATTTCTACTGAAGTTTTGGTGAACTTAGATTTTACAGTAAATTCTAATAATTCACCATTTCCCCCAGCATAAGTATAGGTCTTAGATACCGGTCTATTTAATCTCTGATTCTCAACAGTCAATTTACCACCAGAACCATTTATATAATAAGGACCTTTCTTTAACCTATTAGCTAACTGTTGTACTTGCTGAAACCTATTTCTGGGTGTACCCAATAATAATACATTTGTAGCTTTATGTTGTATTATATCAATAAGCTTATAATCATTGGGTAAATCTTTAGTTAACTGTTGATTTTCTGGAGTAGCTTCTAATATCTTAACCCCTACTTGATCTGGGTCAGACATATAAGGTACTTGAGAAGTATAATATACCTGTGGAATAAATCCATCCTGAGTATAGGGGTATACAGCTTGTCCTGGACCCTTACCAAAATCATTATAATAGGATTGATAATATGGTCCTGGAGTGCTATTCCCAACTACCTGTCCACTTGGTATTACTCTTTTTGCAACTACTTGTTCTCTAACTTCTCTTGTGATATCATAATCTATGAAGGTTATTCCCACTGGTATACCATTGAGGACTGAAGTTACATACTTATCAAATCCCTTAGCTTGACCAGCAAAATTTGGTTGCATATTCTTTAACAAGATGCTGCAATCAGAAAATTCTATAGTAATTCTAGTTCCCTCTGGGGTAAAATGTACATCATGCCCAGTTATAAGTACTTTTTTCAGTGGTCCAGATTTTGAAGTAGCATCTGGATAAATCCATCCCCACTGTAAGTGGAGTGGCATCATATAGTTAAACTCTTTGAGAGAAATGAGATTAGTATTATTGGTAACTATAATAAACCTTCCTTTGTCTTCTTTACCTTCTTCATAAGTATATTCAAATGATACTACATATACTCCTATTGGTAATTTAGATACTGGATCTATTATAGCTTCTTGTCCACCATCAAAGATAGCCAGATATGGAACACCCATTCCTTCATACAGGGTAGCATCACTATCTGGTTTTAATGTAGATACTGAATTAGCCATGATATTAAGGTATTATAATTTCCATACCATCTTCTAACTCTCTTAAAGGAAAGAACAGATTGTTAGCTTCAGCTATTATTGTCCAATACCCTGAATCCCCATAATATCTGAAAGCTATGTTTTGTAATGTTTCTCCTTCCAAAACAGTATGGGTTTTATTTAATGGGGTAGTATTTACTGTTCTTGGTTTTTCCAGGATCATATCCCCATCACCAAAATCTATAATATATCCTCCAGAATAGGGGTTCATAGTGATTCAATTTTAAGCATTAAAGGTTTCTAAGGGAGCAGGAGCTTCTATTCCTCTAGTAATAGCCAAATCCTCGGGGGAAACTATTTCTACTCTCCTTTGATTTGTAGCAGATACCCTTTTAAAAGTAAGAGTCTGAGTGGCATAGTTTGGATATAAGTGAAGATCAGTTAATGTATTATCTTCTCCTTCTCCACTTGACACCCTTTCTCCATTTTCTGTATGGTTATATCTACCCAACATTCTAGAAGCATTTTGAAAATGGGTTAGAACAAAGGGAGCTGATTCCAAAATAAAAGTATCATTGTCAAATAATCCGGAAGTACCCCAGAGAATATTCAAAGTAGGAGGAGCAGCGACATAACCATCTGCCTTAGTCCAGGACTTTAAAAGATTACATTTAGTGATTACTTCCTTACGATTATTGGGATCACTTACATACCATGATACATCAAAACTAATTGTATCTTCTCCACCAGTATACATCATAAATGGGTTATTCCTACCCATTGATTTTACAGCTACCCAAGCAGACTGGGGATTAACATTTAATTCATTTGGTCTATTCTGAATAGTTATAATTGTAGGTGGAGAAGTATGTTTATTGATTATCTGGATTTGATTATTGATTTGGTTTACCTTGTTAGTTTTATCTTGAAGGATATTCCTATTGGATTGGGTATAATCAGTTCCCTGTATATACCTATCTTTTTCACCTAATCCTGATAATACCTGTTTTCTAGCTGTAACCCATGGTGATCCCTTTTGAGCTACTGAATAAGAACTTGCTCTAGCATAGTGTTGATTGAGAGCATCATTTACTTTATATGAAGATTTAGCTTCATCCTTAGGCATTGGAGAAGTAGCTCTATTTAATAAAATTTTAGCCCTCCAGAGCTTATTTAAGGGAGAAGTAAATATTCTCCCTTGTTCTAGTTCTGTTACTACACTAGCAACAGCTCCAACCGCTTTTCCTATTATACTTGCCATATTATTTCATTCCCAAAGTTAGGTTGGTTTCTCCCTGCATATCTTCGAAGGTTTCCTTTATAGTTGGTTTACCATCGACATTGAGATTGATTACAGCAGTGGGTTTTATATGTCTTATTTGTTCTGCCCAATACTGCATAGCATTGTACATCTGAGTAAGGATCTGATCCTCTCCTGGGAATTTGTTAGCTTTGTTTCTTTCTACTAAATTCCCATATTGATTGGCTACTTTATTTGCAGCTTCGGTGTTAGCATCTGTAGCATCCTTATTTCCTCCAATAGCACTGATTAAAGATGGTAATAATAAAGTTAATATGGATATACCAACTCCTATTGGTCCACCAAGTAATCCTACTAATCTACCTCCGACTGCAAGTATTCCTCTACCAGCAAAAGCCCCAAACCCAACTCTAGCTGCCCCTGATGCAGCAGTCTTAGCAGCACCCTTACCAAATAAACCAGCAAAGAATCCACCACCAGCTGCCATAGCTGCTCCTTTTCCTTTACTACCAACAGCAGATGCAACATCTCCAGCTGCTGCAAAAGTCCCAGCTCTTTTACCTGCTTGATTACCCTTGGCCCAACGATATCTTCCATCTCCCCCAAGATATATACCTCCAACTGGCATACCATTCATCATGGCCCATTCAGCTTTGGACATCTTAGGATTGATACCTGCTAGACCACCTTTTCTTGTGGCATTAGCTGCTTGTTCAAGAGCCATATACCTTTGTAAACTCCAAGTAGCTTCTCCCCATCCTCCTTTGATAACTCGTATCATGTTTAGGAATGATACTTGAGAATCCATGGTTAAAAGTTTCCAAGCAGCTTTTAACTTAGTTACAGCAGCAGTAATAAATATTATGGTTGTACCAAATGTAACAAATGAAGCAATAGCTTTACCTATACCTGGTAAAGCAAATATATTACGTATACCTTCAAAGATTCTAGCTATGCCTTTAAATATAGGTGTAACTACTGGAGCTATAGCTGTAGTAAAGGTAGTTCTTAAGTTTTCAAGTGCTGACTTCATCTGGTCTATACCACCGGCTATAGTTTCCATTCTCTGTTCAACTATAGACTTAGCATAACCATCTGACTTATACAGGATCTTATTTAAAAGACTTTCATACTCTGGTAAACTTCTTGCAAGAGCAGCAGCAGCTCGGTTACCACGAACTCCAAATATATCATTAAATACTTGAGCTACTTCCATAGAAGATAAACCTTTCATACCACCAACTATCTTACCTATAGCAGCTGAGAGGTCTATAAGATCACCATTGGAATCAGTAAAATCTTTTATTGATAATCCTAATGTAGCTAATGCTTTACCTCCTTTATAAGAGGGCTGGACCAGGGATTTATTCAGGTATCTAGCCATGTTAGACATAGCAGTACCTGCCATTGATCCCTGGATACCAGCATTACCCAGAACTCCAGCTAATGCAGCCACTTCTGGTAAGCTCCTCTTTAAGTTGACCATGTCTGCTCCAGCATATTTAACTGCTTCTGCCAAATCAATCATGGACATATTTGAAGATAAAGCTGCTTTTGCTAATTGGTCACCAACTGTGGCAGCTCCAGCAGCTTCTATCTGGAAGGTTGACATAACATTGGTGATTAAGTCAGCAGTACCTCCTTTACCACCTAATGCCATATTAGTAGCACCTGCAACATAAGCAGCACCCTCAATCATCTGTTGAATTTCTTCAGCAGTATTACCAGCCATAGCTAAGTATTGCATACCAGATGCGATTTCTTTAGAATCAAACATAGTAGCAATACCTAATGACTGGGCTGTCTCGGATAAACCTTTCATTTGAGTATCTGTAGCAGCAGTGATTGCTTTTACAGTGGTCATAGTATCTACAAACCCGGCTCCTTCTTGAAGCATAGAAGAGATACCACCCAAAGCTCTTCCAGACCACCCCATAACTGTATCAGCCATACTTTTAGCTGATTGTAAATTGGCAGTGACTGCCATTTTTGCTTCATTATGCAGTCTTTTGATCTGAGATGAAGCTTCTCTAGCTTGGTTAGAAAATCTATCCTGTAGTACTAGAGCTATACCTATTTCAAGGTTACTACCAGTGAGGCTACCACTTGTATATGCAGGCATATTATCGTTTCTTATTTATAGCTTCCAAAGATTTATAATACTCAGAAGCCGCCTCAAGTAATTTGAGACGGTGTCTGATTGGGAGTTGAGCTAAAGTTATATAATCTATCCGAATCTTTGCATGGTGAAGATAGATAAAATCTTCATCTACATCTCCCCCGGATAGAAAAAACCCTTTATAGCTAAGAGGTTTACTGAACCCTTTTCTCCAGTTCTGGGGTTTTCAACTTCGGTATTACCTGAGAAGTCTGGATCACAGGAATATACTTCTTTTCGTATCTCAGCCATTTCTTTTACTGAGAACATTCTGAAGTTAGTTACCTTTTCCCATTTCCCATCAACTTCTAAATGGAGATTGCGAGCTACTAATTCTTGATTCTTAGTTCTCTTATCATCTGGTAAGTTAGCAATGTAAGATTCACCCTCTCCAGTAAGAACATCAAATTTAAATTTATTTGAATAACTTGTAGTGAATTCTATATCCTTTACCTTCTTACCATTTGGATAATAAGGGATAGCTAGAGGTTTTTCTAGTAATTCCTCTTCTGTAGGGGGAACCCCATAATCAAAAAGAAATTCTTTGAGATCCTGGGCATATAAAATAGCTCCACCACCATCACCCCAGTCATGTTCAAATTCTACTGTTTCCCCCATAGAGAACATACGAGAATTAAACATTATACAGTACTTATCCAATACCGGAAGTTGATGAGCATCATCTACTGTTAATTTCCCATTCTGGGTGTAGTCAGTAGAAACTACAATAGCAGCAATGAATCTAGAAATATTACGTAATGTTCTAGCTTCTACTGGGTTAGATAATATATCATCATCTGCCCCATTCTGTTCCCTGATTACATATTTGTAACCAGATGGCACTGTAAATTCAAATTTACGTGCATTTAAAAAATCATTTTCCATGTTTTAACCTTTTTGTTGAGTTGGTTTAAAAGAACAAAGGGAGAGTCCATTTCTGAGCTCTCCCTTTACAATAGTTTATAACTTTTCTATAGTACCTACCGAGAACTCTATTTCTTCCAGAGTGTTGTCGGAACTCATACGATCTAATTCCTGACCATTTACACGTATTGGCCAAACTTCTGTACATACCCAACTATTGAGTACTGATACACCATCCTCAGCCAATTCATTAATAGTACAGGTTTCCCAATATTGGCTTGGAACTAAACCACCACCCAGGAGAAGATCCTGAACTGACATTAACCAGTCCCACATCCAAGTATCAGAACCAGAAGTAGTTTCCAGTTTTTGTAAAGTTAAAGTACCCACTGAAATACGTCCACCGGTTTTTACATCCCGATTAATATCACCATGAGCAACTTCTTCTATACTAATTTCTGGAAGAGTAACATTCTGAACCAAATATGGATTAATTGGGTGGGTTATGAATATAACACTGAATAGGAATTTCTTCCGAGGATTTTTTACTTTTGCTGGCATATTCTTTGTTTTTAATTGTTATTAGAGATTCTGAATCTGAGTTTCCAGATCAATAGACTGAGAAGCAGCATCGATTACGATATCCACTGTAACTTCCTGTAAGGGAACAATATCTTTGTATTTGATTACTAAACGGTATTTACCCTGACGAACATCAGCTTCGTTATTAACCTGGAGATCCTCATAGGAATTAGCAAATTGGTCACCCATCCAGGTATATTCTGTAATAGCTACATCTATTAAATCATCCAGGATTCCCTTACCTTGGTAGTAAATCTTTTTCCAAGTAGTCCAGTTATTGGGTTCTTCCAAATAACTTTCTAGAATGGGGCGTAAACTCTTTTTAAGATAAAGATTTAACCGTACAATAGAAAGGAATTTTTCTGAATCAGATTTTGGACTTGAAGTAAAGTTATGCCAAAGCATAGTACGTTTACCCTGGTTGGGAGTATCTTTTACTACAAAGATATTGCAGAACCATTCAGCTAATTCCTGAAGCTTATCTATCTTAGCGGGTGCTCCTAAATTTTCAGTTACTGGACCAAGAGCATCATTTACTATTCCTCGGTTCATACCTGCAAATGACATATATGGACCATAATTAGAAGCAGAAGCATCTCCCAATCCTAATACAGTACCCAATACATCACAATTCTGGAGAGCACCGTTTTCATTGTAGTATTTGATACCACCACCAAAATAAGCTATATTTTTAGCATAACCAACTGTAGCTTCTAAAGTTTTTAAAGCTGCAATGATATTATCTGGGGTTTGTATATTTCCAGTAGAATCTTCTTTAGGAACTTCTACGTATAGAACAATTTCATACTGACTCTTAACTACATCAGCTACAGTAGCTAAAGCTTCCGTATAATCATTAGGAAGATGCTGATGAATATGAGAAAGTATTAACTGGTAGCCATCATTATAAGCATTGATAGCTTTAAACCCATTAATCCAACCCTGAACATCTGGATCACTTCCACTGGTACCCTCATTGATAACCATGTAAAGTGGGTTAGCTGCTACTTCTGCTTCTCCTACCTTTACAGTACCATACCAGTTAGAGTAATTACGGAAGGTAGCAATTACATCTTCTATAGTTTTAATACGAGAAGCTATTGTTTCATCAGTAGCATCTGCTTCTACAAAAGTTAACTGAATATTGGGTACATTGTTTACAAAGTCCTGTAATACCTGTGGTTCTACAAAGGCAGTCGGATTTGGACCCTCTGCAGTATAGTTAGCACCAGAGAACAGTAAGTTAGAGGCTAAAACATTCTCTGCAGCTACCTGATCATTATTAGTACCAGTAAAGGTTTTAAACTGGGTTAAGGTGATTCTATTGGTTGGACCATTACCTTTAGATACTCGTAGATAGAAATCTCGGTTGAGATTATATCCTGTTGCATCTAAGATTGGACTACCAGCTTCTTTAGTTTTAATACCAACCTTCATAGCTATAGTATTAGCTTTATCGGTTGGGTCTACTAAAGTAAAAATAATAATTGCTTCTCCACCTTTTACTGGTTCTCCACCTGGAGTATAGATATTAGCACTACCTAAAGTAGCATCAGCTCCAGCTACTCGTGAAATACGTAACTTTGAACCGAGTTCAAAAGCTTTCTGAATATTAGATACCGTACCATCAGGAACTATCTCTTCTCCATACACTTCTTGAAAAGCAGAATAGGTATTGAATACCTTGTCTGGGGAATTAAATGGGCCCTTAGTAGTACGAGCAACTACATGTGATACTCCCAGAAGTGGAGTACTGTTTTGTACATTGTTGTTCTCAAAATTGAACTGTACTCTTGGAGTGTTAGGCATAACTCTATTTGTTTTAAATGTTAAGGATTATTTTTACTTATTTGTACACTATCTTCATAACCTTCACCTTCCAATAGAAGAGTAATATCTGTGATTGGTGTAAGGTCTCCCTCTACTGGTTTTTCATAGGTTATGGTATCAAATACTTGGAATTGGTAAATCTTTTCTATAATACCCATATCCAAATTAGGGGTATCAAAGAAGTTTACCAATTCAATAAAGATATTACCAGAGAATAAAAATCTTTCTTCTGTATAGGGCTTAATATAGCCCCTTTGGGGAACCGAATAGAATAATATACTATGAAGTAATCTTATATCTTCCTGAGAATTTGATACTAAGTGTATATCTATATATTGATCTATGGTTTCATAAGGTATCTCAGTTGCAGTATAACCTATACCAGATTCTTTTTCTATAAGCTCTCTTGGTAAACCTATAGCTCCTGGATAAAATCCTCTTGGATTTATATCTATCCTTGGAGTTATTTTCTTACCCTTAGATTGGTTGTTACCTGCACCAAATATACCCACATATTTTTTTAGTTTAGCTATATCAGCTTTAAACCTTGCAGAGTTTTCTTGATTTATAGGTAAATAATCATCTGGGTTAACTGTATAACCAAGTCCAATAGTAACCCCCAGAATAGATGAATATATTGATCTTTCAATTACCTCTTGTGAACTTACCATTTTACTTGATTAGGTTTTATTCCGTATTTACCAAATCTTCTACGGAGTTCAGTTAATATTGAAGCTCTTAGTTTTTCTTTACCACCAATAGATTTTAAAGAAGGTCCCCACAAAGGACGAGATGGTATTGTCCCTCTACTTTTTCCTCCCCCTTTACCCCCAGTACCATACTCCAGGATTAAAGCAAGTTGGTTTAGTGTTAAACCCCCTTGTGAGGACCTTTTTTTACCTATTGGTAATCCTATTAATGTTCTTGACTTATACTTAAATAATCCCACTGATCTATGATATAACCCGGTTAAATAATAAGTAGGGTGATCACCATATTTTCTCAGTGTAGCATCAGAGAGAGGTTCCCAATATACAACTGAACCTTTAGGAGGAGAACCAGTTGCAATAGAAGTCTTTACAATCCTTAGTAAAGCTCTTGCAAACTTACTTGTAGCAGTATCATATGCTTTTTGAATATCCGGGGCTAGATTATCAATTAACTGCCCCACTCTTACCCAATCACCTTCCAACTTTATTTGAAATTGAAGGTCGGATAGGTTAGGGAGAGTTACATTGACTTTTCTAGCCATATTCTATATTATGCTTGAGTGTCCCAAGTATATACTCCGGTTAAAGTAAGAGGTGGTGAAGTTTGACCGTTTACTTCATAAATAAGAGCTCTAAAGTCTGTCCAACTTGCATCGGGTCTATCAACCACTGATTTACTACTTTCTCCGGGATTAATAGTATAATTAATACTATCATATCCAACTCCAGTAGGTTGTCCTTGACCATCTACTTCAAATACTGTTATTCTTACCGATAACCTATCTTGAGCAGGGGCTGATAAATTAATACTCCCACTACTTAAAGACATAGAAACTGATATCTCTATATCTGATCTAGTAGCAGCTTCCTGTACTACTGTATCAGTAGAAGTAGCAGATGCTGAACCATTAGTTATGGTAGCCTTTACTACCACAGACCTGGTGTTTTCATAACTTGGATTTTCTCCTACTGAAACAGTACCTGAAGAATCCACCAAGAAAGCTGAATCCCCACTAACCTTTTCAAAAGATACTGAACCAACATTATTGGCAGTACCTGATGCTCCAGAAGAATATGTAGCTGCCTGAGTCCAACTTGGTCCAGAAGGATTAGCAGTACCACCACTACTACTTATATTTGGATAAGATATATTAGTAGTAACAGTTATATCACCACTATACCCAGTGATCTTATTCTCTGCTTGATACAAAGTTATGGATTTAGGTTCCAAATCTTCATAACTTGCAGTTACGGTAGCCGATCTTATAGCCCCAGCAGTAGTTCCCCTACTAGCTACAGTTACTATTCCAGTTTCTGGATCAAGACTAAACCCGTCTCCAGTAATACTTAAGGTTGGTTTTAACCCAGATGGAATATCTCCTGTTACCAATTCTGCAGTTATTGTAGCAGTATCTTGTCCAGCAGATAATGGGTTATCCCTTGAATTTCCCTTGTTAGCTGAAATCACAATTTCATAAGCCCCACCAACTGGTATATATGAATCTACATCTATATAGATATTAGTTTGATTACCTTGAGTAGATCTTACTAACTTATAGCATTTGGTACCACCAGTTGGAAGTTGAGTATTTTCATAGTTAATGAATAAAGCTCCATTGTTAGAAGTAAATTCTACTTCTGTTTTTCCAAGAGCCATTAGATAAGCAGTATCTTGCAACTCAGTAAATGTAGCTGCATTGACATTACAGGTTATTTTAGCAGTTCCGGTTACCTCTATAGTTTGACCACCAGATATTGAAGTTACTGTATCACCCGAAGAAAAAGTTTGTTTGTTTTTCTTGTTATTATTTAAATTAGTGATATCAGTATCGTTAGAAGTGATTTGAGTTTGAAGGTTATCTAATTTTGGTTGGATATCCTCTTCTATCTCGGTTTTAACCTCTTCAATAGCTTTATAGATAGCCGAAAGATCTACTAAACTCAAGAAGTCATATAAATCAACCTTTTCAGTAGTAGATACCTGTGTATATGGTTTCCACCCTGAAGCTACCTTTTCTTTTATCTGGTCATTAGTAAGGGTTGTGAAACTACTTATATCCCTAAAAATAGGCATATTCTAGAGAGTTTAAAGTATTACAACTACTAAATATATTACCAATGCCCCAGCCATTACTGGAACAAAGTCTTTCCAAAATTTTGGTTCAACCATTTCTCCATCTTTGTTAGGATATTTTTTACCTGAAGTCTGTTTGATACCAGCCCAGATAATTGCTACTAAAAAAGCCGGAAATATAGCAGCCCATTTCATTGGAAGAAGTACTCCAAAGATTGCAGTAACTAACATACCGATAATTACTTGCCAAAGATTTTCTTTTGTCATGATAGTTGAGTTTTAGTTAAAAATTTATTACCAATAGTAAGACCAGTTACCCATAACCCAAGGTGGACTACTTTGCATATTAACTTGGATTATACTGTAGCTTGGCCAACTTGAGTTCATACTCATAATACTAACTGAGCTTTGTCCCACTGGTAGATTAACAAAGTTATCAGCTCCATTTCCCATGTCATCATGTTGGGTCCACCCAACCTCTAGACTATTATTTACAGCTCTACTAGCATTAATTGAGCCACCTCCATAAATATTCAGTGATATACTTAAAGTTACTGATACTTTACCTTGGCTCTTTTGAGTAACAGTAGTAGAAGCACTTACCCCAATAGCAGACCCATTATATAGGATTTCCATACTAACAGAAGTTGATCTACTTGATGAGCCCGAGTTTGAGGTTGCCGTAACATTACCAGTGGTTGAACTTAAAGTACCCCAGCTTGGTTTACTACCAGTCCATATATAAGTTGCTGTATGTCCTGGAGGAAGCCCACGGTTATTTAAAGTAGCACCAGAAGTATAGGTGGTATCATATTCAACATCTGAATTTGGGGATACTGTCCCACCACTATATGGTATATCACTATAAAAAAATTGGTTTATGGTTACATTTATATACCCAGTTTTAGCATTCTCTGCTTGCCAAATCCCAGCCTTAGCAGATGCAGTTTTTCCTTGTGCAGTTACTGTAACAGTAGCGGTTACAAGATTAGTCCTTGGTTTAACAGTAGTACCAAGAGAACTTGCAGTATAAGCTCCAGTTGAAGTATTAACTCCTGTTCCAGAGAATGATTTAGAAGCAATAGTAGTATTTGAAGCTGGGGGACCAGAACTATAACTACCAGATTGAGTTATACTAACTGTAGGAGTTATAGTACCACCAGATGCTGGAATTTCAGGATAACTAAATGTAATTACTGGATTATTCCAAGTGAGAGAATTAGCAGCTTGAGTAACAGTTACCGAATTAGAAGTTAAATGAGCATAAGTAGCAGTTAAAGTTATAGACCTTGCATTTCCTACTGTTGTACCTCTATTAGCTGCAGTTAAACTGAAACCACTTAACGTAAACCCAGTAGCTGATCCAGACCAACTTGTTACCAAATCATTTCCACCTAAACCCTCAGTACCAGAAGTATACATTCTATATATTACAGTATGTAAAGTTACTGTTCCACCACCAGCACCAATAGAAGTACTGCTAGCTGACAATGTCATCCTATTGTCCTTCCAGGTATTGGCCTGCTGATAGACTGTTGCAGATATACTACCTGATTTCCCATTTAAAGTATAGGAATAAGTTAGAGTACCTTTAGCAGTTCTGCTGGTTACAGTAGTACCAAGGTTAGATCCAGATATACCTGCACTATATGTACCATTAGTTGGAGTAGCTTGAGAATAGGTATCATTAGAACCAGAAGTATAGGTTCTAGTTTGAGATACCGTTCCACCTATAGTACCAGAACTAATTGTACCACCTGATGCTGGGATATCATTTACAGTTAACGATCCACCGGTTGGATTTCCATAAGCTGTAATTTGATTAGCTTGTTGGCTTATTGTTTGAGTACCACGGATTGAACCATTTACTTTAGTACTACCCATTGAAGCGGGGTGAGTAAATGTAGCAGTAAATTCAGAGGTTATTACATTGGAAGTTCTTACAGCTCCTACTGTTGTACCTCTATTAGCTGCAGTTACAGAACCATTAGTAGTATTTATGGTAAACCCATTTCCATTGGTCATACTAAAGGTTCTACTATAAGCCATAGTCCCACCATACCTACTACCACCAGAATCAGTTTCAACCTGAGAACCACTAGAAAAAGTTAATTTAGCCTTACCATTACCAGCTGCTGTTGCAGTTCCACCTGATGCTGGGATAGGATTATTATTGTAATAGAAATGTACAGTAGAAGTATTAGGATCCCTAACACCAGCTTCCAATTTAGTTACTCTATTCTCTGCTTGAGTAAAGGTTAAACTGTTACCAGAGTTTGTACCATTGTAATTTCCTGTTACAGTACCAGTTAAAGCTGGTCCCACAGTTGAACCCCTGTTTGGTACAGTTATGGTAGCTTTAGAAACAGTAGCTCCAGATACTCCTGATACGGTTAAAGAAATACCACCATCAGTAGCAGAAGGATATACTATATTTGTACTGGTAGAAGTATATGTATTTTTTACTGCTACATCTACCACTAAACTACCACCACTTGCAGCTACTGAATTAGTATTATTATGCCATCCAAACGTAACAGCAACACTATCTATTGAGTTAGCCTGCTGAGTAACTACATAAGTATTGGTAGAAAATTTCCCATTTAGTGTTACACTAAATCTAGCTGTACCAACATTAGTTACCCCAGACACCACAGTACCTTTAGATGCAACTGTTACAGAACCATTAGCTGTAGCAATACCAGTAAATTCATAACTACCAGCTGGAAGGGTATTTAGATTAAATGTATTTACTCCCTCATCATAGTCATCATTCCAACCCCAAGCTTGTGTTACTTGTATAGTAGGAGATACAGTACCCCCCTTTGCTGGAACTTGAGGATATGATATAGTTATAACTGGAGTATCATAGATCACAGTACCAGCAGGTTGAGCTACCTCAGCTTGAGCTGATTTAGTTAGAGTAGAAGATCCATTCCAACTTGGACTTGATACATCTACTTTTACATTAGCTTTTAATTCTTGAGAAACTTCTGCTTCTGTAGCACTTACTACTCCGGTATTAGCATTTATACTAAAAGTTGACGGAGCAGTTCCCACAAAAGCATACTTACTGGTATAAGAATCTGGATTTACCCACTTAACTTCCTCAGAAGTATATAACTGATTGATATGTATTGATAGTGATGGACTTGAATTACCACCAAGAACCGGTATATCAGTATTATATACAAAAGAATCAATATATAGAGTTTCAGTTTCTATAGTATTAGCCTGCTGATAGACTGTTGCAGTGGCGTGTCTGGTAATATCAGCCCCACCACCATTGTATACTGAACTTGGAACCCACCTAAAGTTTTTATGGTATTTTGATTCTGCAGAACCCCTATCTACTCTAGCAGTTTTATTAGAAGTAACAGTTAATACTCCAGTTATAACATTTATTTTCCAGGTAGAGTATTGAGAATTTATAGTACCGAGTTCATAGTTACTACCAGTATAGAATGATCCATAAGTATTAGCAGGAATAACTCCCGGCTCTCCTCGTACCCCAGAAGTATAAATCATTGATGGTTCTTTACTCTGAGTAACAGTAGGACTTGAACTTCCTCCTTTTGCTGGTATTTCTGAAGGGTTGTAGGATAAAGATAGTACATTTTCTGGTAACTGGATATCAACTACATAGTTACCTTCTCGTGTTACCTGAGCTTGTTTCTGTATTTCATTTGATTCCAGGGTTTTATAACTGTAGTTACTAGAAGGAGTCCAAGTAACTTTATCAGTTCTAGTAACTTGTGGAGAAGTAGTCTCATTAACAATACTTGTTCCAAGACTTCTCATAGTTACATTACCTGATTGAGCTGATAACCCAGTAAAGCTTCCACTTGGACCAGGCCAAGAATAATTAACTGTATCTGATAAAGTACCAAATTCAGTATCTGGTTTATCAGTAGAAGTAGCTCCAGAAATAAATGTATATTTTACATTATAAGTTCTACTCACTAAATCTGGACCAACAGAATTTTGAGCAGCAGTTCCTTCTGTACTATAGGTATGAGCCCAAGAATCCAATAACTCTATTTGAGTTACTTTGTTTTGTTCTTGATAAACATCTACAGTTTTAGTTGCAGTTTTTCCATTAAGTGATACGGTAACTTCTAAAGTACCAGCTACAGTAGCATTACTTATTGTAATATCCTTTGAATTAGCAGATACTGGACCACCATAAGTAATGGTAGCACCAGTAGTTATATTTTCAAATTCTCCAGAAGTATAAGAAGCTACTTGAGAATAAGAAACAGTTCCACTTGATACTTGTCCACCAGATGCTGGAATATCAGCTGCACCAAATAGAGAAATATTTATTTCTGAATAGGTTACGGTATTAGCCTGCTGAGTTACATTAGCAGTTATAGTGATTGAATTATTGGTTGGTTCAAAGATATTATCTTTGTAAGATATTTTAACTCCGTGAGTTAAATATATGGTTTCTTTTAAAGCTTCACCCAAAGTGGTTCCCCTTGTACCTATAGTTACTACTCCAGTAGACTCATCTATAGAAAATGGGGATTTAGACTTATGAATCTTAAAAGTATTAGTTTTGGTTATAGTATTAATATACTCTGACGTGGGTAAGTCATTTAAAGTTTCACCACTGGAAAAAGTGGTTACATAAGATATATTACCCACTACTGGATTAGAAGTACCTCCTTTGGCGGGTATTTCTGAAGGGTTGTAGGATAAAGTTACTGATGGTGCTACTTTAGTTACTTTATTTTCTTCCTGGGTTATAACAACCGATCCAGAAATTGTAGAACCATCAATAGTATTATTCGTATACCCAACTAAATTAATTGCTCTAGAAGGACCTATAACGGTCCCCCTATTGCTTGCAGTTACTGTCTTTCCTGATATACTAAATCCTGGAGCATAACCACTCATTGTGAAAGGAGTTTCTAAAGTAGAAACCTTTCTACCATTTCTCCAGGTAGTTAATATCCCTTTAAGTTCAAGAGAACCACCAGATGCTGAGATAGTTATTTCCCCTGATTTAGATTTTATTTCCAGAGTATATTCATAGGTAGCTTTCTCCTGAGTTACGTTAAGATCAGCATAAGTTTTCTCACCAGTACTTACACCGATCTTAACTGCTTCAAGAGTAAAGCTTTTACTACGTGGGTTTATATCCAGTTGTTCATTAGAACCAATTAAAAAAGTGGGATTCAGCTTGGTAGTATCTTGAAATATGTATAAATTATCATTCTCTACACCTTCTTTCCATGGTACAGTAGCTACAACTGGATAAGTTTCCCCAGTTGCCCTTGAATCCATAGCTGCAAGAATGATATTTGGCGAAGTTTTACTCTTTACCATAACTCAGAGAGTTAAAAGTTACTTATAAATAGAATCAGACATATCAAAGCTTGCAACTATGGAACCATCTACTTGTTGAACAACTTTTAAAAAAGCTGATGCTTGATATTGTGATTGAGAAGGTACTACATTACCTTTGAACTCAAAGATTTTAGCTCTTTCCTTTTTAGATGAATTATCATCTGAGGATAATTGTATTGGTTCTCCAGCTTCTAGCTTAGAAAAACCCATATATAGATTATCATTTGTACCATCAGCCCATGGGATAGTAACAAAGTTATTTCCAGTTGGCATGTTATTTATATTTAGTTAGAGGTACCAGAGGTATTTACACTTATACTACCATTAATGGTATTGTTTATAGCTTGATACTCATTGTTTTCAAAATCAATGGTTATCTCTATATAGTGACCCCATACAACTGTAGACATAATTATCTGGAATATTGTAGGATTATCAGGATCTATACTTTTTAGTAAACTATAGGTAATATCAGATGGTACTTGAACTTCATTAAAAGTTACAGTCTTACTAATAAATACCCTGCCATTATTAAAGGCATCTAATAAGTCAATGGCTGTGCCCAGTATTGATGTTATGTGAGTTGAAGATGCCGAGCTATCTAATTTTGATGGATCTCCCGGGAATATATAAGCAGGAATATTCAATCCACCGCCTGAAAGTCCATCCAGCTTGGTTTTGCCACCAGCAAGCGACAGGTAATTGTTCGGATTGAAGCTGCCAGAATCCCAAATTTGTCTCCAAGTTCCCCAATTCACACCATCTCTTCCTCTTGTCCACCACTTTTCACCTGCATAGCAAAACTGTTTTCTCCAATAAGCATGGTTTTTAAAGTAACATTAGCTACTACTGGTACTTCTGCTTTTGGAGTACTTTCAAAACCTATCTGAAAACCATAGGTTGCTGTATCTGGAATAGGTTCATATTCAAAGTAAAGAATGTTATCTTCTACTCCTGGAGCATTTTCAACTACCTGGATACCATCTACAATATCAGAAGTTAAGTATTTAGATAGCTTTCCAGGGTCTGGAATTGGAAGTTCTACCCATTTAGTAGCATCAGACCAAGTAAGGATATCAGTACCGAAATATATCCAAACTTCTGGTTTTGGTTGAGTATCTTTGTTAAGGAAAGTTAATATCCTTACAGTAGTACGTTCTTTATCTGGGACTAAAGCTAAAGCATCAGCTAAAGTTAATTGTAAATAATTTTGTCCCACTGGGGCATACCTTACAGAAGCATTAATAACCCCATCTGCAAGAATTTGGTTGATTTCTTTGGTGGTGTAATTCAGAGTAGTGGGAGTATCTGGATTACAGCAATCACAGGTACAGGTTGCCATATATTTGGTTATTTTAAGTTTCCAATTATTGTACCATCTTTTGATTTGATGGGTATATCTGGACTACCACTTACTTTCAGTGGTAAGTTACAAAAATCTCTTACTCGTTGGTTTGAAGAATCTATCAACCATATACCCTGATCACCAACTACCATAGCATTTGGTCCAGTATATGTTTCTAAAATTTCTTCCGATTTTTCTGGGTCTTCCCTACGCATAATAAGGAAGAAGAGTAATGGTTCATCCTTAGCTTGTGCTACTTGGGTATCTCCACCTGGTTTTAATACTTTACCATTTAAGATAAATCTATCTTCTGACCAGTTAAAATCCCAATACCCATATTCATTAAGAAAACCATTTTCTTTTAGAAGCCTTCCAGAAATATATAATACTGTATCACCTGGATTTAATTCACCAGATATGGATAACTCTTCTAGAGGCCATGTTTTTATATAATTATACTGGAACAGTCCTTCCAATTGAATGGGTGTATAGACTGTTCCAGTATCCTCTCCATAAGGAAGAGGCTGCTCAATTTTTTTTAACCACAAGAAAGGTTGCCTACCAGAGTCAACATCAATGAAGTCTCTTACGATTTTTTTATAGCGTTCCCATCCAGTGGTTGAAACTCTACTAACCTTTCTTCGTGGCATAGTTTAATATTATTTGAGGAGTGAGAAAGGGTCTGGACCAGATAATGGTCCTTTTATACGTTTGTTTACAGCTTTTGGAACTACTACTCTAGTTGGTCTTTCACAGATGGGTAAATAAATATCCAAACGACCAGCTAGCATACATAGATTCTCTTTCATCATATCTAATAAACCACCAGGGCCTAAAGCTTTGATGATATTTGAAGCTAGATCAGATTCATCCTCATTGGGATTGAAATACTCTACTTGAGTGGGACCGGTTTGGATTTTCTTTACATCACCTTGATACCCATCGGGTGGTTCAGACCCACCAGAACTTGAAGTTGTATTGTTTTCTAATATGGATTGAGCTTGAGCCTTTACCATATTCGCAACTTGAACTGACATAAAATCATAAGCTGCCAACTCCATTATTAATTGGTTTTCTAGAGCTTCATAATACATTTCATTATTATACTCTTGGAGAGGGATGCAATGATTTACTAGAGGCTGTAAATACAGCTGCCATTTTTCAATAAATTGTCGTTTAGTACTTGTAGTTACTACCCCAAATATATTTTCTGGGATATATGTATCTATAAGTTGATATATTGAACCTGACAGATGAGTTTTTGCCTTATCAGTTACTGGTACTCTTTGTTCACTACTACCAACAGTATTTGAAGCAGGATCTTTAACTACAAGTATTACCTTATAAAATCCTGGTTTATCAAATTCATGAGTAGGATTATTTAGAGTAGATTGGGTATTATCACCAAAGTCCCAGTGATAGGTATAATCACTGGGTACTCCGGTAGATAAGTTTTCAAAAGTGACTTTGAGTCCCACAGTAGCATAATTAAAATCTACTACCATGGCTTATAATATTTATTCGTCAGCAGGAGCAAGTTCACCAACTATAGCTTCTACAATTGAAGCTTTGGTATCATCTTCTTCTACTTCGATTTCAAATAACTCTGCAATACCTTTCAGCTGAATTAAATTGAAATTATTTGACAATTTCTTGATATCTAACCCCTGATTAAAGAGATCAATAAACTTAGCTTTGTCCTCTTCCGGGTTATATTTTATTTCTTCTTTCTGTACTTCTTTGGGTAAACCGACTACTCGTACCAGATGACCACCACCAAGGGCAGCTTTTATTTTTGGACTCATCTGCTGCTGAAGGTTAAGTTCTACCGTTTGACCTTTGGTAATAGTTAACCCAGTTTTCATATCATGAAAAACCGAAGCATTTTCTCCGAGTTGTACTGTTATATTAGCCATAGTTGAATTTTTTAGTTAAATGAAGAAATCCCGAGACCAGGTGTATTATTCCTGATCCCGGGGTTTAGATAATTACTTTTCGATACTTACAGTGATATAAGGATCAACTTCCATATATGCTGGGAAACCACTTTCACTGAATTTCTTAGTACCATCTAAGAGGATAGCAGCATCCTGATACATCTTAGAGAAACCAGTAGTAATGGTAGCATAAGTAGCTTCAGTCTGGTTAGAAACAATTCGTTCCGATTCCAGCATCAGCTGACGAGCAGTTAACTTGATCAGAGCTGCACGAGGATCTATCAACAGTAACTCGTTATCAGGTACACCTGGATGAATGTAGAAATCAGCACTGTTGGGAACTGGAGTTTTCAGATTCAGAGTAGCCATAGTAGTACCAGACTGACGATTCTTAAACTCTGGTAAGTCTAAGATATCAATTGCCTGTTCCTCATCACCAACCATGGTTTTGAAATTACGGCCGAGACGAGAAGCACGTACCCAAATACGAAGTAAATCTTTATACTGGATACCAGCAGCAGTATCACCTACACCAATTACTGGAGCAGATTCAGAACCATCTGACTGATTACCATTGATCAATACATCCAATGCCAGACCATCCAAAGCATAACCAAGCTGAACACCAAAGTCACGGAGGAAGATGGCCATCACATCCAGGGAAACGTAGTTACGAACTTCATCGGTGATCTTAAAACCACGACCTACTTTGAAGAGATTTACCGATTTCTGTCCGAAGCTTACATCACCCAGGGGAATGGTTTCAGCCTCATTTACCCGAGCAGGTGCAGCATCCGAGGGATTAACAAATGGCATGATAGCGGTTAACCCATTGATTGCCTGGTCAGAAGCTATGATATTTGGATAGAAGGGAGCTTCTTTCATACCCAGGTAGATAGCACTACGGATAATTTCAGGAACCAACCAACGGATGCTCTGATCTGGCATCGTAAAGATGTTGTGCATGGTATCCCGCTTAACATTTACTTCCAGTTTATCATAGTAATCATTAAGAGAAAGACCATAACAATTCTGTACAAAATCTTCCAGTGAAATATCCGTGGGCACTTCATCTTTGTTACCCTGACGGAAAGCATCCAATTGGGAAACTATCTGTGGCAACTCTTTACGGAAATCAGCTGCCTTCATGTTTTCAATATTTACAGTACTCATTACTTTCTAATTTATTAGTTTAAAAATTATTTTACGAGAACCTGGATTAATTCATCAGCTGCACTAGCCGGAGTGATAGCAATAAAATTGCTTGCAGCCTTAGCTGTAGTATTGGTATACTTTACATACTGACTGTCTTCTTCAGGAGCACTTGGAGTTACAAAACCACAAGTAACAGCTGCAGTAGAAATTCCATATACTACAGCAAAAGCCGATACCATTACAGTTACCTCATCACCAGGATAAGCAGGGAACTGACTGTTGGTAACAGCAATACCAAGATATACGGTATTATCAGCACCAACATAAGGACTGATAGTACCATCTGCATTTAACATTACCGGCTGACCCTGGATAATGGTGTCACCAGCTTTGAATACAAAAGCCTGATGGAGCTTATGAGATTCACTCTTGTAAATAACCGTCTGAGGAGTAGGTACCCCTACTTTAGCCATCAGCTGTGGATTGTTCAATTTCATAGTAAATGTTTATTATTTGGTTTTAGCAATATTTTTCATAATTCCAACTATACTGTAGGCAGTATCATTATTAGGCTGTTTACCTTCAGTATCAATGTTAGCCATGCTAGAAGCACGATTTACATTCTTAGAACCACAATCTGCACAATGGAGGGGGAACTTTTCCTCTACCTGAGCATCATAGGTAGCTTTTAAAGAAAGTAAAGTTTCTACATTGGTAGTGTCTGCTTCTAACAAAGATAAGATATTAGCATCAGCTTTATCTTCATCTACTGTCTTTTTGTAAGAAGCAATGGTAGCTTCCCGCACATCTTTAAGATGAGCCTCTCCTAAGCTTACCATTTTTTCATTTGACTTAATGGTTTCTTTTAAAGAATCTACCTCTTCTTTCAGAGAGGTAACTTCTCCCTCTGCCTTGGTCTTTGCCTCAGACAGACTCTGATTCTCAGATATGATTTCTTTAATCTGAGAAAGAGCAAGCTCAACAGTTGGAGTAGAACCTTCAGCTAAGCTGAGCATGTCCTGTCCGAAGAGTTGCTCAAGGAATTTTTCAACTTCGTTCATATTATTATTTTTTGGTGGGTTTTGGTTCCCCTCATTATTAAATTTGCTGGTATTGTACATCGTACTAATTTGGTTTGCACCCTTGAAATCATAGTAAGATATCTTAGTTTTCAAGGTATCAAGATCCATAGGTTGAACATCAGCATACGAATAATACCTCGCTCCAGCATAATCTGGATTATTTATTTTACCATTAGCTATAATCTGAGCAAATGGATCAGCCCCATGGGATACAAGAGAAGTTTCTCTATAAGCTATAATCTTCTTAGCTACCCTATGCACTAAACTTCCATCTTCTAACCTGGTATTAAATTTTTCCCTAAATTCAGCATCTGACATATCATGGGATTTAGCCCACTCAAACATCACGGTTACTGAATTGGAATGGATAGAAGGTGGATCCATCAATATACCCCGAGCTATTCTTGGATTAGCTTTTGCATCAATCTTAAGAACTCCATTGATACCCCCTGGGATTACTACCCCGTTGTCAGCTTTATAAGAATCTTGCCATGAAACTGATTTAATGGAGCCTATAGCATTCCCTACCTCAGTTTCATGATCACAGTTTACCGTTTGACCAACTAATAGGTTCATAGAAGCTTTTAATACTTCTTCTGGAAACTCGGTTGGATTATAATCTTTAGCAACTATACAGTTAGATAACAAACGGAATACTGGTTCTATAAACTCACTATCCTTGGGATTTAAATCCTCTTTAGTTACATTGGGATAATAAGTATTATAATCAGTATTAGCTCCAAATAACCCATACTTTTCAGTATCTACCTTAGTAGCTTTAAAATAGTTTTCTGAAAATGATTGTAAGGGGATACTCACTGGTAAGTGGTTTGCCATTACACTGTGGCCACCACTTAAAATCATAATATCTATAAAATTTGGCATAATATTGAAATTATTTATCGTGGTCTAGAATCTTGGTCTGCTCTCTTTGGAATTGTCTTATTTTTATCTCTAGTCTTTCTATCTGAGGTATCTTTATCAGCCTCTCTCTTTTGTTTTTTGGCAGAATCTTGAGATGAGGAAACCCCCTCTGTTTCTTCCATTTGCCTTGGTTCTTTTTGATCTGGTTTTTCATAACCCATTGACCATGCAAATTCTTCTTGACTAATGATACCCTGATTATAAAGGCTTACAAGATTACGAATCTTATACTCAATCCCCTGTTGAACCTTGAGTTCATCAGATATGGTTGAAGTTCCAAAAGTAACCACTACACCTTTATTATTATACCCAGCTAGACGCAATTCTAGAGTGTATAAAAATTCCAAGGCATATTTCAGTAGCATTTGGATATTTCTTAACTGGGATATCATTTTTGATAATAATATACCAGTTCCACCTTCAGTTAAATTATTCTGAACCCCTATAAGAGAACCATTGACCCCCAAACCATTAGCAACTGATTGTTGATTCATCGCCCATGGTTTTTCTATATTACCTATCTCTTTAGTGGTTGAGTTTAGTTTAAATTCATGATCATCCTTGAAACCAACCACTATGTTGTCTTTTAGTCCTTCCCTTAAGTTCATCTTAAGCTTACGAAGGATATGTTCCAACCTTCTAGCATAAGCATCCCTTGACTCACTTGGGTTAATGGTGGGTTTCTCCATCTTAGCTTCTAAGAAGCCAACCATACCAACCAGTTCCATGATATGTTTGAAGTTTATCCTCATATCATGTTGACCCTTCAAGGAATCCAGGGCAGCCATAAATGGTGGTACCCCATAAGGTTCATCAGTATCATTATACATACCAAGGTATTTGTAAGTCTCATTGTTCAACTTTATGAACTCTGGTTTCTTACTCAATACTTGGTTGGGATTCTTCTGATAAGGGTGATATACCCCGTCATTTAATCTTCTGAAGTATATCTGTTCTGGATTGATGAATAATACAGTAGAGATACCATCTAAATTATTGTTTGGAACTGCTTCTATTGATATAGCTCCACTGGTAAGACATTGTACGGTAAACTTATTTACCAATCCATCTATACCAGCTGTATACTTTGTCCATGATTTAGAAGCTACCATTAAGTGTTCCCTCATTCTAGTAGCTTCTTCTGGAGTATTCTTAGGGAATGATATGGTATGACCAGTATTAGCTAGCTTAAACATATCTTGTAAAGCTATACTAACATCTGGATTAATTTTATACAAATCCCTAATCAATGGTATTACATCTCTACGAAAAGAGGATTCCACCAGATTGGTAAAATCCCGTAAAGATAAAACTAATCCACTTCCTTGAGTATCTGGTTCTGATACTCTTCCAGGAGATATTGCACCCACTTTTGGTGAGTCATCTCTTATCTCTGGAGCTTTTAATGATTCTTTGGGTTTTCCCCTACTGAACCATGTTCTTGGGTCCAAGATTGACATAATATAATGATTTTGTATGTTACAATGGAAGGATTACCGTGTTTCTATTAGTAGTCTTCCTAATATGGTTGCATATAGCTTTTCCAAAGATATCATCATCTGCATAAGCCTGACCTTCCAGATCTATATCCACTGCAGAATTATTTTGTCTATGTTTACCCATAGCAACTGGTCTTCCCATACCATCATAGATGAAAGTATAAGCTTCTTGTACAAAGAAAGGATCTTTGATGATTACTTCATCTTCCCGGATATCCTTTTCCAAACCTTCAACTATGAGTGAACGGTTCTTCTGAGTGGTCAACCAACCTGGTATCTTTTCTTCTTCTGGTCTAGATTTTCCTTTTTTCTTGAGAAGTTTTGTAGAGTAGTATAAATTTGGGTAACCCTCATCCTGAAGCTTGATAACAACTGCCATACCAATATCATTGGATTCAGGAGCTATTTTAGCATAGTTAAACTTCTCTCCAGTATCTCCAAGGAGTTTAGCATACTTATCAAGAGGAATCTTACCCTTGTAAACTACTGCTTCTTCTCCCTCTTTCGACATACAAGTAAATGAAGAGTAGTCAGTACCACGACCAGTAGCACAGTCTGCACCAATGAAATAATCAGTGTTTGGATCTGGTTCATTAAATTCTCTGTACTGACCACCAAGTCTCATTTTGATTGGTGGATATTCAGTGAGCATTTCTTCTATACTCTTGATATCAGCTAGATCAAATACTGTATTACCTGATGACAAGAAGTCACCGTCAATCTCTTGAGCAGTTCGTTTGGGACCAAGAGCAGTTGCCATTTCATCATACCAATCCTGGTCTCGGTCTGGGTGCATCTGCCAATACAACCGTATTGGGTTGAATGGGTTACTTCCAGAGATAGCATCTACCCAAGTACTGTGGTAGAATCCACCAACACCAAAAGGAGTAGAGTTTACTATAGCATAACCACCAGTTGACAAAGTTGGGAAAGCTGCTGCCCAAATCTGAGCTGCCCAACGAACAATAGCAGCCTCATCTATAACCAACAATGAAAGAGATTCAGAACGACCAGCTTGATCTGAAGTTGGGATAGATTCTATTATTGACCCATTAGAAAACTCCATGGTAGAAGCAGAACCATATTCTCCAGTTCTACCATTGATGATTGGTGTTTGAAGATACCATGGAAGGTTCTTGTACATAAACTTGATCTTCTTCAAAACCTTCTTAGCAATGGTATCCTTAATTGAGATGATATTTATCTTCTTGTTGGAATGATACATTGCCAACCATAGACAATACATAGAAATAAGTTCTGTGATACCAGCCTGCCTAAACTTCAGAATGATATTGAATCGTTCTTTCAAGAAGTTGTATAAAACAGATTTTTGGTAAGGATAGAGATCAAATCTAACCCTACCAAGCACCGGGTTGATAACCCAGATGAAATGTGAAAAATAGAATATATCTTTTGATACCTTAGCTAGTATCTTTATTTCTTCAGAGCTTAGATATTGTTGCTGTTGAGTTGTTTTCTTAGCCATGTTAGAAAGTATAGTTTAACCTCAGGTATAAATCAGTCCCTATACCTTTCTTCAGGTTTGGGTAATAAAATGAATTGAATCCCAGTTCATAATTAAATTTACTGGTATTGTACTTCAATCCAAAATCCAAATCATATAAGTTGTTGAAGGGTCTTACAGTGATTTGTGCTGTTGGAGAAAATCTTTTAAAGAATTTTTTTCTCTCGAAAGTAAGATTATTGTTTACATAGTTGTATGAATACAGGTTTGGATTGATTGGATACTGCTTGTTGTATATGTTTCCTTTGGTGTTTAGCAGATTCATATCCAACTTCCTATCATCAAACAACAGTGAAATCAACTTATCATTGTTTGGATATTGAGTCAAGTATTGGGAAGATATACTGAGGATTGATGAGTCTTTGAGATAGATTTCAAGAGTATCATGTTTAACTTCTACCTTCTCAACAAAAACTGAATCAACTTTGTATTGAGTTATGTACTTTGGAACTTGGATATACTTGTACTCAGTATCTGGTTTCAAGTACTTATCCACATAAACTGTATCTGGTGAAGATTCCAAGAATTTCACTTCTGATTTTGGATTCAGGAATTGATAAACACATAATATCCCAAGTCCAATGGTCAGTATGTAGAGTATCCAAGTCTTCATGTTTTGTGGTTTTGATGAACAATAGTCATTTCATAGTTTTTTGAGTGTTTAAAGGGGAAAGGGGGGATTATAGGGGGGTATGGGGATATATTCAGGTCATATATGTTATTAGCTCTTAATAGCCTGATAAATATTTGCTAGCCAAAAGTTATTAGCCTAAAAAGGCTAAGTATTTAGGAGGCTAAAAGAATAATTATCATCTAATGATTTTACTACTACTTTAGTAGTAGTAAAATTATCCTATAGCATAGCTATAGGATAATTCCTTACACGCATGTATACGTGTATATACGTACGCACGCATAGTACTTTTTAATTTAATTTTGATTTTTAATACATTTTTTGAACCATATACCAACTTCATAAACTGATCCTTTAGATAGTGTATTTCTAGCTTTATTGAGCCAATAAGTTTTATTAGAATTATCAAAATAAATCTTAAAATTTCTAGGAAATCCCATAATGATTCTATATTCTTCGATTCCCATGGGTAATCCATTAGGATTAAACTGTCTATTTGAAGGTCTTAGAGTCAAAGGATAAGCATTTGGTCTGTTTCTATATACTCCAGGTAAAGTCTTCATCTTAGTACCTTTCATAGGCCACTTAAATTCATCTTTGAATTCAGTATTCCAAAGCTTTTTTACTTGTTTTACAGTCAAAGTTGACTTAGATTTATCAGCATAATGATACATAGCTAGTTTCTTATCATCATCTTCTCTGAAATTTAGATCATTATTGATCATTTTACCGATATCTTTCACTAAAAATGGTTCAGAAACCTTAAATAATCTCTCAAAATGATGATAATCTACTCCTGAATCATGTCTAATACCAACTAATATCAGTCTTTTTCTTGATTTTTGAGAATTTCCAAACTCAAAAACTGAATGACAATGGGGTATCAAGTGATATTTTGATAATTTTTTCTCCCATTCTTCAAAAGGAATCAAATCTAAGAGCTTTGGAAGGTTCTCTAAAAGGAAAATCTTGGGTAAAAATTGCTCAATAGCATTCAAATAAAGGTTCAAAGTTTTATCTTCTTGTGGTTTACCAAGGGTTTTCTTCCTTGAATAACTAAAATTACTAGAATGACCACAAGAAGGGGAACCAATTATGATATCTGGATTCACCCCTTTGTATTCTTCAATACTTTTTAAGAATGGAATATCACCAAAATTGAGTTTCCATTGCTCTTCATTTCTAGTATGGAATACTCCTCTTGGTTCAATATTACCAACTAATCTTCTTTTAAATGGGAATAAGAGAGCACCATGTGCTGCACATACTCCTAATACTGTCATTTTATTTGCCATAATGGATTAGAATTATATAATTAAACAAACTGGTATTGCAAAGCACTCTTTAACTATGCAAAATATTAATCAAACTCTAGAAAAGTATATGAAATTAAACATTGGAGATCCAGTATTGGTAACAGGACCAGCTCATTTTGAAAAAGCAGAAGTAATTGAAAGGAGCAAAGGGATTTACACTTTAAATAATCAGATGAAGATCACTAAGGATTTGAGTATCATTGGAAATAGCAGATTCAAAGTAACCCCTTTCAATGATGAGGAATATAATTATCTTCTTGCCGTAAATCAAATCCCACGACAATTATCAATTATAAAAGAAAAGATGGATAAGGGATTAGCAAAGGAATCAATCCTAAAAATCCATCAAAAGCTTAAAAATATAATAACTAAATACACTTAGTCATGTTTAGTTTTTGGAGTCAACTCAAGGCATTAGTTGCCACTAAGTATTTTCAAGTAATAGGTGATCAATGGATTAATATATTATCCTATCACAAAGCTCTCAAAAATGAGTTTGGAAAACTATATGAAGATGCTTTAAGTAAACTCCTATTTAGAGCAATCATTTGTTGTATTATCATAACACTTCTATCATCAATATGATCACTTTTCTAATTTCTATCTATACTATTGGATTAATCTTAACTTTCTTAATAGATATAACTCTAATCCATAATAACCCGATGTTTGAATCAGAGAGAAAATGGTTAATCATATTTTGTATTTGGTTATCCTCTCCTATCTGGATGTTGGGATTATTAGGGACATTATTAAAATCAATCCTTAAGAAGAGATGAACTACCTAACTAAGATTTTAATTGCCTGGTTAACTGGGTTTGTAGTATTTGGATTAGTGATGGTATCGATAGGGTTAGTTGTAGGATCAGTGATTGATGCCATTACTTTCTTCTCCTTATTTTATCTCATAGCAACTATTATAGCTTTAGCAGGAATATCACTGTGGTATATTTTAAAATGGTTGATGGATTAATATTAAATGACCATGAGTAATTCTATAATGTTAGTTTATAAATTGATGGAATATATTAAATTCCAGACTAACCTATCTAAGGATTATTCTTTAGAGAATATGAACAACCTATTGAAACAATTTTGTGAAATCCACAATGTTACTTGTAAGCAATCCCTAATCATCAAGTATCATAAAGGAGTCACTAAATATCTCTCTACCAATGATGGAAAACCTTTAACCCTTTATAAAAATAATATCATATTACCATGACAATAGAAGAGTTTGCAGACAAACTATGGGTAACACTTGTATTACCTAAGATCAATGATTTTTTAAAGGCTAATCAAAATCCCTCTAAAACCAAAATTAAGAACTTCATTAATAAGTTAGATCAAGAAGTTGATACCTTTTGTAGAGTGAACGGGTTCAAAAAAGAATTCACTTTGGAAGCTAAGATAGAGAATGGGGTATTCTCTGTATCCCCTACTCATTTGGGATATAAAAATAAAATAAGCTTTCTAGAGGAGTAAGTTTAATAAACTAATAAATTCCTAATCTTATATGGGGTTATCTTTCTAGAGGTAGCCCTTTTCTTGTGTTATATTTATTTGGATTTGATAGATAGGGATAGATTTTTTATTGTGTGTTGGGAAGGCCCATTACTATAGAGCTAAAACTTGAGTTATTGAAAAGGGCACACGGTGTCCCTAAATAAAAAAATCCCCTATTAAAAAATAGGGGACAATTTTTTGTTACGCTTCAATTTGAATAAATATAAAATCATTTTTTATTTCTGATTTGATTATTATTCCATCATCATTTAAATCATCAATAAATTTATTGATACTTTCCTTTTGATTTGGATTTTTATTTTTGAGAACTAAAAAATGATAACTATTTTTTTCGTTCATCCTAAAATTATATCGGATTAATTCAATATTCAAATTTTTTTCTTTTGCATTATCGGATATATATTCCAAATATTCCGATAAACTTTTTATATTGTTTTCCATTTTATTTTTTATTTATTCATTACGGAAATAAAACGTTTTACGAGTTCTTTATTATCCTGTGTGGAATTATTATCTACAATTTCGTTTACATTATTGTAAACTTCTTTTGCATATTCTTTCCACACTTTTTGGAGTTCTTTTATTTTTGCAGGATTTTTTTCTACCTGTAAAAAAGTTCCTAAAAAGTTTTGTAATTTTCTACGTAATTTAATTCTAAGAGATTTTTTTTCTTTGTCTGATTTACATTCATCAAAAAGAGAATTTTTGTAGATGCTTTTGCGATTCTTAGAATTGGAAATTAAAACTTCTTTTCCAAAATTCAAAACTTCGTTTGCTTTCATAATTTTATACCTAAAATTTTTTAAAATTATTTTTAGAAATATTAAGTAGAAATTTTAGGATTTTTTTGAACTACTTTTTATTTCCTTTTCTGTACTACAAAGATAAAAACAAAAAAAGTTTTTTCCAAATATTTTTCAAAAAAAATCATAAAAAATTTTTGTAGATATTTCTTGTATATCTACATATTAGATCAATTTTATATATATTAGACTAAGGCCAACGTTAGCGCCAAATGAAAATCCGCGATTGTAGCCAGGGTGTGGGCTTTCTTTGGCCTGATCTAGAGATTTCATATTGTAGATACCTTATTAGTTGGGCCCTGTGGATTTCAGGATTATAGGTTCTAAGGCCTTTAATCTATTAATTTAACTTTAAATGGTCAATAAAATATTTACTACCTTCCCCAAGCATTTTATTTACATTTAAAGGCATCAAAGAGTATTCTCTAGTAAATTATATTTATCTTTATAAGAATTTTATTTACTTGGATTCTTAAACCTCTAGAATGGTCTTATTTTAATTTACCTGAATCCAAATTTAATAAAATCTCAGTTTTCAAGCGTTTTTAAGCGATTATGGATTTTAAGCGATATAATCTAAATTATCATTCAAGCGAAATATACAAATATAGGCCTATTTTTAATTTTAAGCCACTTCTAGAGGATTTTATACCCTTAGTTTATAATTTCCCTACCCTACATTTTTAAAGGTTCTAAGAAAGGGTAATTTTGGATGGGTTTAAATTTTTTCCCTTGGTCTAAAAATTTTGAAATTTACCAATGGTCTAAATTGCCCTAAAAATCCCCAAAAATTTTAAAAATTGAAAAAGCTCAAAAGTGATGAGTTTTTGAGAGTTTAATTTTAAAATTTAATTTCGAGAAAAACCCATGTTTGAGGCAGAGTTTTGAAAGTATAAATTTTTAATATTGACCTTAAAAGTTAAAAACTTAGTTTTAATATGTTTAGAATAGTGTAGATGAGCCTTTTTGAACTTTTAGATAAATTACAATCTTGTCCAACCCCTGTTTGTTGAGCTGTTTTACAAAATGTAAAAATGTCCACTCTATGTTTACACTATAGCCAATATAAGTTTTGATACACTTTGTTCAAAAATGAGCTAAAATTTATCAACTTTTTATATAGGCTGTGGAAAAAATGGGTAAAAAGTGAATACGTCTTTTATGGACTTAGAACAAACCCAGACTTTTGTCGATTTGGACTTTTTGTTAAAATGTCAACTCCTATCTCCTCTATACTTAGACATATCTTACGTATAGTGAAACCTCAGATTTGAATAGGCCCTAAATTTTTAGAGTAAAAAAGCATGAGAAACACTAACGAACTATGGTACAGAGCATGAGAAACAGGGATACCTGCGGTAGAAGGCCTTATTTAGATATGAGTATTGATAGTGTATTGAATGATTGTATATTAGATTGATACCTAATGATTGTATTTATATCAGATAAATGATTATTAGTATTTAGAATATACTTCTGATATTAATATAGATAATATCAATAAGATTATAGATTGAGTATATAAGTTATGTATTAATGTGTACATGAATAAAATTATTGATATCATTTACAATTTTTGTTTGTTTTGGGTGGGATTATTCCCATATCCATTTTAAGAATTGATATCCGATAGATAAGATTACGATTATAAATGAGAATACAGTTAGATAGTATAGAATTGCTAGAATGAGATTGATTAAATTTTTCATTTAGTTTTGTTTTTTAGTGGTTTAATAAGAGGTCTATTGATTTCATGGTAGTTCTATTTCTATTACTTTGAATAAGTATTTTAGCTGAGCTGAATTTTCAGTTTTTTCTGCTATTTTGAGTACTTTCTTTATATAATCAATTTTGTTATTGATTGTCATTGCTTGTATTTCTAAGCTATCTAGTTTTTCAGCCATGGTCATTACTATATTGGATATTGCTTTTCCATTGCTAGTGATTAATTCATCTTTGTTATTATTACTGGTTATTATAATGAGTTTACTGATTATGTGATCTAACTCATTCCTTAGTTCTTTAAGTTTATCTTCCATGGCTTTAATTATTTACAAGGAATTTCAAAATGGTAATACCTATAGCGATGATAAAAGCTGCTTGAAAGAATGTTACTATAGATGACCTGATATTTTGACTCTTTTCATAGTATTTATTTAAAAGTTGATAATGTTGTTTTGTTAGTACATCTAATTCATTTATCAATTCCTTGGGAGGTTCTTTCATTTGATTGACATATTTGAGAAGAATATCCATTTGGACCTGGGTTTCCTTGATTTTCATTTTGTAGTTCATTTTTAAGCTTTTTTAAGGTTTCTAGAGCTAACTTAGATTTAATTGCATATTGTTTATGGGTATTGGATTCTAGAGGATAAATTTCCATTCCAATTTGATATCTATGATATCTGTGTATCCATTGGATTAAGTGGTTATATCTTTTAGTGGATATATGGACTGGAACATTATCTATCAGAATTGTCACCAATGATTCTTTCTGCTTTATAAAAACAGGCTTTGATATCTTTTTCAAGATCTTCTTTTTTAATTAAGAGGATAGCATAGAACTTACTAGAGGCCTTTATTTTAGTTTCCATATATTTACCCTCATTTGGTAAATAACGTCTTACTAAGAAATGAATTAATCTTTTCATAATGTTGATTTAAAGGTTGGAATATTGAGATATTTACCTATGTTAAGCAGTTTATCTATATAATCGAAGTATTCTTGTCTGATATTGGCTAATTTTCTAAGATCTACATAAGAATCATAGCTACCAAATGCTTTTTTATGGAGTAATACCAACTCTGTATAATTATGATCTGGGATCTCTATTAGAGTTTCATCAATTTTGATTAGTTTCATGGTTCTATATATTTAATTCGATGGACTGTACCATTTTTATCAACTATGATCCTTTCCCTGATAATTAGTTCCTCTTGTTCAGTTGTGGTATTTGATTGATTATTGTATACTGATTTATTTAGAGTAGAATCATATTCAGGAGGGAATTTAGTGGGATAATCTGGCATTGGAGTAGACATTTTATAAGTTGGTGTCCAGTCTATGGGTTCTTCTTTATGACACCTTTTATATGCAACTGCAATAAGTAAGATTATGAGTATTTGATATGAATAATGTGGTACTTTCATTGTCTTTAGTTTTAATCAAATATAATAAAAACTTATTGCATATGCAAATCTATTTACTAAAGTATACTTCTGATGATAAAATAGATAGCTGCTAATACTGGTATTACTTTAGTGAATTTATCCAGAGCTTTAATATCCTTTGTCATAATCTTTAGCTTTTATTCTTCCACTTCTTTTAATTCAAAATCTACCAATTGATCATTTGGGAATTTTGAATAACAATCAATTTTTATCTCTTCATCTCCAAACCAGAATCTTATTTCAAAGTTTTCATCCAGTTTATCTAACGTTTCTTTGAGATCTTTTACTTTCATGATAATTAGCTTTTAGGTTTACAAACTTACATATTCATTAACAAAGATAGTAACAGTATCATTATAGGAATCATCCATAATACTATCAACGTAAAGCTCTTTACCATCCATAATATTCTCAATTTCAAGTTGACAATTATCATCCATCCCTTCCAGAGCTTCTTTTAATTCCTTTACAGTCATAGCTTTTAAATTTTAAATATTATTTGTGTTTTTCTTTATTACAAAAATAATAAATTTTTATTTAAATGC
>OIDY01000040.1_pt1 | contig 35431 bp, 27 predicted proteins | sample 1581691 | NCBI WGS metagenome assembly OIDY01 (sample SAMEA3882537, study PRJEB24775) | human gut metagenome | biome: human-associated habitat; feature: intestine environment; material: feces | place: Netherlands | collected 2009/2010
AAGGCAAGGCAATCTTCATGATGTCCTTCAGGAAGATGCGAAGAATATCCTTCACTTTCGCCCCGTTCACCTTCCTTATCGCAATCTCCTTGCGGCGGCGGTTCACCTCATCACTCGTATAGCCCACCAATCCGAAGAGGGCGATAATCATCGTGATGATGCCGGCAACCAGGATTCCGTTGCGGAAATGGAGCTGGGAAGCATACTGTGCCTTGAACTCGGATTCATAATCATAAACGGTCACTTCATTATTCGGATACAGCGACTGCACCTCGTTCTTTAAGTCAGAGAGACTCTTTTCCGTCAAGTCATTAAACTTGACGAGCATACACCGATTAGCCCGACCATAGAAATAGACAAAAGGAGTAGCGTTCGTATCAGCATTCGACGTGCTAATCGTTCCATACCTCACATTCTTGACCACGCCACAAATCGTCATCGTTTCATCCTCATCACAATGAGAAGATACCCAAACCCTCTTGCCTACGACTCCATCTTTCCAATGTCCAAGTTTTACGAGCTTGTTAGCCAAGTTCTCGTCAATGATAATTTGTCGAGAACTATCATTACGCTCTGTGAAGAAAGATCCTTCTACAAACTCAACGTCCATCATCTTGAAGTAATTGTCATCCACTCCACCTGCATCATGAATGATTTGGATAGTACGCTTGTCGCCAGGCAAAGAAAGATTATTACCATTAAAGCTATAACTTTGCAAAGGAACACTATAGCAAGATGCCACCATATTGACATCAGGCATTCGCTTAATTTCCGATAGACATTGCGCTCGTTGGTCTTTCTCTAGTCCTTCTACAAAAACGAATGCCACCTTATCATACTTGTAACCAGGATTCAAGTTTACCATCATATTATATTGATTATTGACCACAAAGAGCAAGCTGAACAATAGCCCCGAAATGATAAACTGAACACCCAGCAAGATGAGCTTCCATTTCTTACGGTTCTCACTATACCCCCTGAAAGCAATCGCTACAGGTATCTTGCAGTAAAGCCAACCAGGCATCCATCCACCCACTAAAAGCACTAAGAGACAAATTGCTACCAATATCCAGCAACCTCGATTGAGCACCAAGACACTAACTGGGGCAGAAAGGAAATTCTCTACCGTTCCCTTGCTGAGAAATACTAAAATAGCTGCAAGAACAATCGACAAGCCAACATGTACCAACGCCTCGGAGAAGACAATGGCATGGATGTTCTTGGGTTCCGCTCCATAACATTTACGCACAGCCATCTCACGAGAACGCGTTACGAGATTACCCACGATGATGAGCAGGTAATTCATCACGGAAGTGAAAAGCAATACAAAAGCGATGATACCCATGATCCATCCCATCTTCTTGATGTAAGGGCTTTGCGTGTACATTTCGCTGAGAACGGTAAAGTCGTAATCTAATGAAATACCCGCTTTCTTCCATTCTTTCAACGGGAAGTGGTCTTGCTTCATCTTGTTGATATATGGATGAAGTTCACTTGGCTTATGCCCTTTTGACAATCGGATAAAAGACTGATAACAATCATTTCCAGTCCATTGCTGCCTTCCATCATAACCAAACATATCCCCGATACTACCCAATGACACCAACACTTGAAGAGAATGCCAAGAGGATCCCCATGGGAAACTCTCAAATACACCTCCGATAGTAAAGGTATGTCCAGGATAACTTGCCATCGTGAAATGCTTACCCACGACATTGCCGCCCATCTTCGCCGCTGTCTCTGAGTCTATCATGCAATAGAATGGACGAGAAAGGACTTCTTTTGCCTTGCCAATCGTTACCTTTTGGGGAAAGACATCAAAAAAACAGCTATCCGCCAATGCTATTTTACAAGAGATTGCATTTTGGTCTTCCATATTACATTGGAAATCTCCAATAAAAACAAGTCGTGTAGCAGCCTCCACAAATGGAGCATACTGTTTGATGCCCGGAGCTGTAGCTCCTGAGGTTTGGGCGAAATTGAAAGACTTATTGCCATCGTCTCCCGGCATCGTTCCCACTTCTGAAATCTGGTACGTCCTTTCCCATCCTGGAAAATACGTATCGTAAGTCTGCTCGAAATAAATCTCGGCAATAATTACCGAACTGATTGCCAATCCGAGCGCCAGACACAAGATCTTCACGAAATTGTGCTGGCCTCTTCGAGGCAGATTCTTGAATGCGTTAATAATATGATTCATATCAAATATCCTGTTTCAAGGGCGTTAGCCCAATTTATCACTAATCACTACTAATTAATCATTACTAACTAATCACTACTAATTAAAAACTAATACATCATTATCCTTATAGGCTTCGTAGCCGCTAACGATAACCTGCTCACCCGGCTCCAAGCCTTCAATCACCTCATAATACTGAGGATTCTGGCGACCGATGGTGATCTTTCGGCGATAAGCCTTCTTGCCACTCTTGTCTAATACAAAAATCCATTGACCACCCGTTACACTATAAAACGTGCCTTTAGGGATAATTATTGCCTGCTTCGACTGACCGAGCTGCAAATCTACATAATAAGTCTGACCGGTTCGGATGTTGCCAGGGCGAACGCCTTTGAAGATGAAGTCGATGCGGAACCTGCCGTCTCTTACCTCGGGATAAACCTTGCGAACCTGCAGGAGATAATGTTTACCGTTCTGGTCGAAAGTGGCAGTAAGTCCCGGTTTTACCCGGTCGATGTAATGCTCATCCACCTGCGCCTGCACCTTGAAATCGCTGAGGTCGTTGATGACTCCTATCTTCTGTCCAGCCTGGATGCTCTGTCCTAACTCCACATCGAGCAAGCCGATTTCGCCCGAAATGGTGCTGCGGATGTTCAGCTTCTCCTTGCGCTGGCGAACCAGCTGCACATTCTTCTGCATGGCTTCCAGATTATCGCCCATCTGATCCATCTGTGAACGGCGGAGCTGTGCATCCTTCTTCAATCGCTTGCTGATGAGCGCATGCTTCTTGACGGCAAGGTCGTAATCTTCCTTAGCCTTGAGATACTCCTCGCGCGAATTGAGTTCTTCCTTGTGCAACGCCTCCTGATGCTGATAGGAGCGGCGCTTGGTAATGACATCCTGCGAAAGCGACAGTTCCTCGTTGCTATTGTTCAGACGGTCCTGCTCCATCGAAATCTGGGTGTTGCGAAGCATGTCCTGCTTTTCGGCAAGTTCGCTTTCGGCATTCAGAATCTCCAGGTCGAGATTCGAATTGCTCAGTTTCACGATCACATCGCCCTTGTTTACGTGGGCACCTTCATCCACCACTTTCTCCAGAACGATACCGCCTTCCTCGGAACTGATCTGCACCACGGAGATAGGAACCACCTGACCATCCACCGAAACATAATCGTTGAACTGCGCCTTCTCTACGGTTCCGATGCTCAATCCCTTCCTGTCCACCTTCAGGGTGGAAGAGAAATTGCCCAATCCCAACCAAATGAGGACTGCGATCAAAACCGCTCCTCCGCCAATCCATGCCCAGTACTTGCGAGGCACGAGATATTTTTTCTTTTCTATCTTTATATCCATAATTTATCTTATTAAATTTTCTCCCTGATAATAACCTACCAGCCTCTGTTTGATAATGAGCAGCATCTGCATCTGGAGTTCCTTGATTCTGCTTTCCAGAAGCGTCTGGGCTGCGGTATGAAGATCGAAGGTGGAAAGCATTCCTTCCTCAAACTTGCGGCTCGACATGTGATAGGCGAGCGAATCGGAGGCCACCTTCTTCTGCATCTGATGCAACTCCTTGGCGTAACCCTCTGCATCCATTACCGCCTGGGCTATCTGGTCGTGAAGTTTGCGACGGGTTTCCTCCAGGTTCACCTGCGCCAGTTGCCAGTCGTTGCGTGCCTTCTTCACGCTGTGCCATCGGTCGCTATTATAAATAGGTATAGAAAGGGTCAACGCGAGGTATTCGCCCTGGTTGTTGTGAAACTGCGAGGCAAACCCATCGTATTGCCCTTTCTGAGAGAGATTCTTATAATAGTTGGTAGAAATGCCGCCACCGAGAGAGAGTGATGGCAGCAATCTGCCCTTTGCTATCTTGTAATCATACCGTGCCCGCTCTACTTCGTATTCTGCCGACTTCAAATCGGGAGAGATATTCTGGAAACCCTGGTAAACGGTTTCGTAGTTTACTCCAGATTCAGGAACCTCTTTATTTTCTGCCTTTAGCTTCAGATTCCGCTCTTCAGCTATCTGGATTTTCAGCTCTTCATCCACCGGAAAATTCATCGCAGATTTCAAGGCGAGCAGACTCTGTTTTGCCACATTCTCCTGATGCGTAAGATTGTATTCATCTTCTGCCACCTGCGATTCCATCTGCACCACATCCGGGCGGCCTTTCTCGCCCAGTTCATACAGGCGCTTCATCTTATCCAGCATCCGCTTGCTTTCGTTCAGTTTCTCGCTTGCTATCCGAATGCTTGCCTCAGCATAGGCAGCATCCACATATTTCTGCATCACGTCGATGGCGCGGTCGTCCTGAATCTTCTGCATCGCCGTGGCTGAATAATCCCGGCTCAGCTTAGCCTGCTTCAAGGCGTTGATGGTGGCGAAACCATCGAAGACATTCTGTTCGGCATAAAGCTGATAGTAGTTGTTGAATGTCGTTACATTATTATAAGTATTGGTTTCCGGGTCGATGTTTCGTCCCCAGGCATACTGTCCCTGCACGCCGCCCGTAACGGTAGGCAGGAATCCTGCCACAGCATGCTGGTAATCCTGCTTGCGCTGGCGGGCATTCACCACCTCCCGCTTCACCTCCGTGGCGTGCACCACGGCGTATTTCATGCAGTCGTCAAGGCTCCAACTCTGTGCCGAGGCGCCAGCCGTCCAGACCAGCCACCCTATCAATATTCCTATTCTTTTCATAATCTTCTTCATTTTGGCATGATAAGGACAAGAGCCGTGCCAAAACTGTACATCTCCTGATAATCAACCCCTTAGATAAAAAACCTCATTAAACAAACTGTCCAACAATTAGACACCGGCGTCTAATTGTTGGACAGAAACCTCATTATTTATCGGCTTTCGTAAGTACTTGTATCAATCTTCGAAGCTATTTATGTTAAAACAGGAATCTAATAATCCTCCATATAGCCCTTGGTAAACATATCGTAGGACAGGGCTTCCAGTTCTGAGAGCGTCATCTGCTCTACCGAATGCTCTATCTTACGTATCAGTTCGTCTCGCTTGAAATCGTCATCATCGCTCAGACGCGATGTAAATCTGTTACTCATTTTCTTGAATGTTAAGTGTTGAATGTTGAATTGGGCATACGCCACTAAATCTGTGCCATCTGTGAATTGAAAATCGCTGGCCGAAGGGAAAAGCAAATCCATAAGAAGATTACATCCGCTCATAGGTGTTGATAACGTTTCCATCATACACCTCATGGCTGATTAACCGGACGTTATGAGGAAGCATAGGCGCTGGCGTTCCAGAAGTTACGGAGTTTTCCACAGATGTGGACAACAACGTTTCTACCCTGATTTCATCCCAAAGTCCAGCATCGAGGAATGCCTGATGGGTGATGGCACCTCCCTCTACTATCAGCGACTGCACCTTATTATTATATAAGTACTGCATGATTTGCTGCAACACTTCCGTCTTGCCCCGTGAGAAATCCAGACCTTCGAAACAAGGATGATGGCGGTCGATGACCAGGCGCATCGGGTCCTTGCCGCTCCAATCTCTAACGTTGAGCTGACTGTGGTCGCGCTCATCGGTTACGCGGCCTATGAGGATGGCATCGTTCTCAGCACGCAACTTGTGGGAGAGCATCTTGGTGAAAGGCGAGGAAATAGCCATACCCCTACCCCCGTTGTCAAGAAAGCCATTCGCGGTCTGCGCCCATTTCAGGATGATGTAAGGACGCTGATGGGTGTTGAAGGTGATGAAGCGCTTGTTGAGTTCGAGACATTCCGCCTCCAGAACGCCTACTGTTACTTCTATGCCTGCCTCGCGAATCTTGCGGATACCGCGGCCCTGAACCTTGGCAAAGGGATCTACGCAGCCACAAACGCATCGCTTTACTCCTTTTCTTACTATCAAATCGGCGCAAGGCGGCGTCTTGCCGTAATGAGAGCAGGGTTCGAGACTCACATAGATGGTAGCTTGGCTTAATAGATGCTCATCCTCGGGCTTAATTGAAGCAAAGGCGTTGACTTCAGCATGCCCTTCTCCGCATCTTACATGATAGCCTTCGCCGATGATTCTGCCATCCCCACTCACGATAACGGCTCCCACCATCGGATTGGGTTTGGCATTCTCTCTTCCGTTTTTCGCCAGCTGCAGACAGCGGCGCATAAACATTTCGTCTATTTCCTTTTGCGACAACGGTTCGCCCGTCTTCACATTCTGAAAAGAAACATTATTTTGTTCCATATCTAAAACTTTTCTTCGTTTTTTACTCACTTTTCGATAAAATGTCGTACCTTTGCTCTCAAATCAAATCATAATATACGATTTAGAGATGAAAACGTATCAACAACTTTGGCAATCCATTACCCCTCTATATGAGGCGGGCGAAGCACAGGCTATCGTCCGCACCGTGCTCGATGTGAAGTACGGAATGACGCTGACCGACATAATCTGCGGCAAAGTTAATGAATTATCTGCAGATGAAGAAAGAAAACTGGAAGAAATTATCAGAAGATTGCAAAAAGGCGAACCTGTACAGTATGTTCTGGGCGAAGCTGACTTTGCAGGAAGAACCTTCCATGTAGAGCCGGGCGTGCTGATTCCGAGACCCGAAACGGCGGAACTCTGCGAGTGGATAGAAAAAGATGCGACTGAAAACAAAGGGATTACGGAAAGAGAGAAGGAAGAAAACGCCATCCGCATCCTGGACATCTGTACGGGTTCGGGCTGCATCGCCATTACGCTGGGACTGGACATCGGCGGCTCGGAGGTTACGGGTTGGGATATTTCGGAAGATGCCTTGAAGATAGCACAGGGAAATGTTGCGCTTCTGGATGCCGGTAATGTAAAAATAGAATATCAGGATGCCCTGAAGTTGGCGGAAACATCGGATACCGGAAGATGGAACATCATCGTGAGCAATCCCCCGTATATCTGCGAAAAGGAGAAAGCGGATATGGAGAAGAATGTGTTGGAACACGAACCCGGAATCGCCCTCTTCGTGCCCGATGAAGAGCCTCTGAAGTTCTACAGAGCCATCGCCGAATATGCCTCTTCTGCCCTCAAATCCGGAGGTGCATTATACTTCGAAATCAATCCTATCTACGAAAAAGGAACAAGGGAAATGCTGGAAGGATTGGGTTTTAAAGCTATTGATACAAAGGAAGATGCCTTCGGAAAGCAGAGAATGATGCGAGCCGGCAAATCATAAAGTTCAATGTTCAAATCTCAAAGTTCAAAGTAAAATCATCATGTTCAAATTTCAAAGTTCAAAGTATAAAAAGCCGATGACCGAGCAGCAGGCACTCCTGAAGCTCACCACCCTCTGCACCCAAGCCGAACATTGCTCGCAAGAGATGATCGACAAGATGAAGAAGTGGGAACTGCCCGAAGATGCCATCGCCAGAAACATGGAATTCCTGACCGAGAAGAAATTCATCGATGACGAACGTTTCGCACGCTTCTTTATCAACGACAAGATAAAATACAACAAGTGGGGACGCCGGAAGGTGGAACAGGCGCTGTGGATGAAACATATTCCGAAGGACATCTCCGACCCTATCTTCGAAGAGATTGAAGACGACCTGTATATGGAAACCCTCCTGCCCCTGATGAAAAACAAATATAAAACCATCAAGGCAAAGAACGACTATGAACGCTCGATGAAACTCATCCGCTTTGCCCTGGGAAGAGGATACAGCATGGAGGTTATCCACAAATGCATCGACCGGATGAAGGAAGAAGATCTGGGAGACATCGATTTCGAAGAGGAATTCTAAAGCAAAGCATCAAGTTCAATATCCAAACCTCAAAATTAAGAGTAAAGCCATGCGTACCAGCCTGTTAAGAGACATATTAGATTTATTCTTCCCCCGAACCTGCGCCATCTGCGGAAATGTGCTCGCTGGCGGGGAGGAGATGATATGCATAAAATGTCTGCTCCGCATGCCGGGAACCGATACCTGGAAACAGCCCTACGACAACGAGATGGCAAAACTCTTCTGGCATCTGATTCCCATCGAACGCTGCTGCGCTCTCTTCCATCACATCAGCCATGCCACATCGGCTAGAGCCGTCTACCAGCTGAAATACATGCATCATTCTGAAATGGGAATCTATCTGGGCAGAATGCTGGCAAAGAAGGGGTTAGGCATTCAGTTCTTCGACGGAATAGACGCCATCATCCCCATCCCGCTCACCCGAAAACGAGAAAAAGAACGCGGCTATAACCAGAGCCTTCTCATCGCCAAAGGTATCCAGCAACTCACCCATCTGACCATCATCAAGGATGCCGTAAGAAGGAAAAAGTTTAGCGAAAGCCAAACCCACAAGAACCGGCAGGAAAGACTGGAAAACGTGAGCCAGGTTTTTGAAGCCGCAGCAACCTATCATGACGGGCAGGGCGAGCACCCCATCACGCAACTTGAGGGCAAACATATCCTCATCATCGACGACGTATGCACCACCGGAGCCACCATCGTCTCCTGTGCGGAAACCCTGATAAAAGCAGCCGGAAAGATGAAGATAAGCGTGCTGACTGTAGGTTTCGCACACGACTAAAGGCTCTTTTTGCCGAGAGTTAAAACATTTTAACCCTAAATATAGCCGCCGTGTGCAAAAATCATTGTACCTTTGCAAAATAATTAATAATAATTTAATCCTTTAAGATTATGGACAAACTGAAGAAAGAATTCGCATCTAAGTTATTGAAAGTAAAGGCTATCAAGTTGCAGCCTAATGATCCATTCACATGGGCTTCTGGCTGGAAGTCACCATTCTATTGCGATAACCGCAAGACTCTCTCATTCCCAGAACTCCGCAATTATGTAAAGCTTGAGCTCGTTCACGCTATCCTGGAGCAGTTCCCAGAGGCTGATGCTGTAGCCGGAGTAGCTACTGGTGCCATCGCGCAGGGTGCTTTGGTTGCTGACGAACTGAACATGCCTTTCGTATACGTTCGTTCTAAACCAAAGGATCACGGTATGCAGAACCTCATCGAAGGTCAGCTCGACCCTAAGGCTAAGGTTGTGGTAGTAGAAGACCTGATTTCTACCGGCGGCAGCTCTCTCAAGGCAGTAGAAGCTCTCCGCAAGAACGGCAACGAGATTGTGGGCATGGTAGCTAGCTATACCTATGGTTTCCCTATCGCCGAGAAGGCTTTTGCTGATGCTAACGTAAAGCTGGTTACTTTGACCGACTATGAGCACGTAGTGGCAGAGGCTCTGGAGACTGGCTATATCAAGCAGGAAGACGTAGAGCTGCTCCACGAGTGGCGCAAGGACCCAGCTAACTGGAAGAAGTAATCAAGCTGACCCATCAATAATGAGTACAAGTACATTCGAAAGTAATATCAAACAGATTCCTCACAAGCAGGAATCTGTTTACCGTACATTGAGCGATCTGAATAACCTGCAGATGCTCAAAGACCGCTTCGAGCAGGTGAAAGATCAGATTCCTGAGGACAAGAGAAAGGAAATGGAAAAGCTGAAGGACCTCAAGTTTGATAGCGACAGCATCTCTATCACAGCACCTATGGTGGGTGAAATCAAGATGCGCATCATCGACCGCGAGGAGCCTAAGACCATCAAGTTTGAAACAGAAAACAGCCCTGTTCCTTTCAACTTCTGGATTCAGCTGCTCCCTACAGGCGAGTTCTCATGCAAAATGAAACTCACCATCAAGGCAGAACTTAACATGTTTATCAAGGGTATGGTGAAGAAGCCATTGCAGGAAGGCATCGAAAAAATTGCTGATGCGCTTGCGATGATTCCTTACCAGGATTAATAAATAAAGAAATTATGGCACATAAACTTTGGGAAAAGAACTTCGAAGTAAACAAGGAAATTGAAAGATTCACCGTAGGAAGAGACCGCGAACTCGACCTCTATCTCGCCAAGTATGACGTGCTGGGCAGTATGGCACACATCACCATGCTCGAAAGCATCGGACTCCTGGAGAAAGATGAACTCACCCAGCTCCTTGCCGAACTGAAAAACATCTACGCCATCGCCGACAAGGGCGAATTCGTAATAGAAGACGGCGTGGAAGACGTTCATTCCCAGGTAGAACTGATGCTCACCCAGAAACTGGGCGACATGGGCAAGAAGATTCATTCGGGTAGATCACGCAACGACCAGGTTCTCGTAGACCTCAAACTCTTCACCCGTCATGAGTTGAAGGAGATTGTGGACGCCGTGAAGATTCTCTTCGACGAGCTGATTCAGAAGAGCAACCAGTATAAGGACGTGCTGATGCCGGGCTACACCCATCTGCAGGTGGCTATGCCTTCATCATTCGGTCTCTGGTTTGGCGCTTATGCTGAAGGACTTGCCGATGACATGCTCTTCCTTCAGGCTGCTTACCGCATGACCAACCGCAACCCATTGGGTAGCGCTGCCGGCTATGGAAGTTCATTCCCATTGAACCGCACCATGACCACCGAACTTCTCGGTTTCGACAGCATGGACTATAATGTGGTTTATGCACAAATGGGCAGAGGAAAGATGGAGCGCAACGTGGCTTTCGCCATGGCTACCGTGGCAGGAACTTTGGCAAAGATGGCTTTCGACGCCTGTATGTTCAACTGTCAGAACTTCGGTTTCGTGAAATTGCCTAAGGAGTGCACCACCGGTTCGAGCATCATGCCACACAAGAAGAATCCAGACGTATTCGAGTTGATTCGCGCCAAGAGCAACAAGCTCCAGAGCCTTCCACAGCAGGTAATGCTCATCATGAACAACCTGCCAGTAGGCTATTTCCGCGATCTCCAGATTATCAAGGAAGTGTTCCTCCCTGCCTTCGACGAGTTGAAGGACTGTCTGCAGATGGCTGCCTACATCATCAACAAGATGGAGGTGAACGAGCATATTCTTGACGATCCTCGCTACGACCCTATGTTCTCAGTAGAAGAAGTGAACCAGCTTGCAGCCAACGGAATGCCATTCCGCGATGCTTACAAGAAGGTAGGACTGGAAATCGAGGCTGGCGAATTCAAGCCAAACAAGGATATTCATCATACTCACGAAGGCAGCATCGGCAATCTCTGCAACGACAAGATTCAGGCGCTGATGGAGCAGACCCTCTCTGAGTTCCACTTCGAGCGCATGGAGAATGCCGAGAAGAACCTTCTGAAATAAAGACTGAAAGGTTTCTGCATGAAGAATAGCATATATAATAAGGTATATATATATAATAAGGTGAAGAGCATGGCTGGAATAGCTATGCTCTTACTTTGTTCATGCGATGCAGAAAACAGCATCAGCACCAAATATCCCTGCCAGTTCTACTTCAAGTCGCAATACCATCCGGGCACAAGTCTGGAAACAGCCCTCAACGGAACGGGCGTCTACACGATGGTTAGCGCCAAAAAGGTGAATGGAGCCTGGAATATCTATTCTACATTAAACGATGGAAAAAACCAGACGGAAACTATCGTTCTCTCTACACAGAAGGAGAATTATGCCAACTATACTTATCTGGGAGCGGGCAACGACCCTAAAGATGCCAAAAAGAACGGCTTCATCATGGGATTATCAAACTTCAGCGGACCTGTAGCCTGGGACCGCCAATGTCCAAACTGTCTGGAACAATATGGCGGCACCAACTATCCGCTGGAATGGACCGGCAACCGCCAATCGGTAATTTGCGACAAATGTAAACGCATCTACAGCCTGGAAAACGGAACCATCACAAGCGGCGGAAAGAGCAAAAACGATAAGCCGCTGATGCAATATCGGGTAACCTACGGCGGCCAAGGAACCGATATATATGTAGGAAACTAAGCAGAAACGGAGGGCAAACGAAAAAAATGGCGCTTTCTTGTCTTAAAAAATGTAAATCGTTTGGAGATTTAAAGAAATAGCATTACCTTTGCACCCACATAACGCGGAAATAGCTCAGTTGGTAGAGCACAACCTTGCCAAGGTTGGGGTCGCGGGTCCGAGTCCCGTTTTCCGCTCAACTCTTAACGTTTACCATGCCGCAATGGTGGAATTGGTAGACACGAGGGACTTAAAATCCCTTGGCCAGTAATGGCTGTGCGGGTTCGAGTCCCGCTCGCGGCACCTTAAAGTTTTTCCTTATGAAAAAATTTGCTTACATCCTCATTTTATTCATTACGCTGGTCTTAACATCATGTGGTGTTAGCAGTGGGCATTTCAAGTTTGAAGGCAAATTTCTCAACATGAATCAAGGCGAGTTTTATGTATACAGTCCTGATGGGGGCTTCGAAGGCGTTGACACCATCAAGGTAGAAGGCGGCCGTTTCACTTTCGAAACCGAATGTAAGGAAGATTTTACCATTATGCTTGTTTTCCCTAATTTCTCTGAGCAGCCTATCTTCGCAAAATCGGGCAAATCAGTAGAAATCAAGGCAGATGCTTCGCACCTTAAGGAAATGGAGGTAAGCGGAACCGAGGATAACGAACTGATGACAAAATTCCGCAAGAACATCCTGAAAGATACGCCACCTGAGGCTAAAAAGCATGCTGAAGACTTCGTCAGAGAACATCCGAATTCTGTATGCAGCATCTATCTGATCAAAAAATACTTCATCACTTCTACACAACCTGATTACCGCAAGGCGCTCTCACTCATCAATATCGTAGAGAAGGAACAGCCTAAAAACGGACAGTTGGCTAAGATGAAGCAGTTGGCAGAAACCATGAAGAATGTAGGCACCGGTGCAACCCTGCCTTCATTTACAGCATACGATATCAACGGAAAACTCGTTTCTAGTACAGAAATGAGCAGCGCTCCGGTTGCCGTAATCTACACCTGGGCTACCTATAACTATGACAGCCAGGACATGCAGCGCGAACTGAAGAGCCGTCAGAAGAAATCGAACGGCAAGCTTAAGCTGATGGCTTTCTGTCTGGATGCCAGCAAGAGCGAATGCAAGAACAACATCAAGCGCGACTCTATCACATGCCCTATCATCTGCAACGGCGAAATGCTGGAAGACAAGACCTTGAAGAAGTTGGGATTGGAAAACCTTCCTGACAACATCATACTTCAAAATGGTAAAATCATCGCCCGAGGCATGAAAAAGCAAGAGCTTTACAATAAGCTCGACCAACTGCTAAAATAAATACTTTCGAGCTAGTCAAGAACCCATAAAAAGCACGCCTATATGTTAGTAAAGACATATTGTGCAGCAGTTAACGGACTAGAAGTAACTACTGTAACCGTAGAAGTAAGCCTCAACAGAGGCGTCATGTACCACCTCACAGGCTTAGGCGACGAGGCGGTCAAGGAGAGCCGTAACCGAATTTCAGCAGCTCTCCAGTATAGCGGCTTCAAATTTCCGATAGCCGACATCACTATCAATCTGGCTCCAGCTGACCTCAGGAAAGAGGGCAGCAGTTTCGACTTGCCGCTTGCAATCGGACTTCTAGGTGCCAACAACAACATTCCCGAAGATCATCTGAAAGAGTACATGATGGTAGGCGAGCTGAGCCTTGACGGTACGCTCCAGCCTATCAAAGGTGCCCTACCGATAGCCATCAGAGCCAGAGCAGAGCACTTTAAGGGACTGATTGTGCCAGAACAGAACGCTCGGGAAGCGGCTGTCGTAAACAATCTTGAGGTTTACGGCATGAAAACGCTTTTCGAAGTCATACAATTCATGAGCGACAGAAGCAACCCTTCTCCTACAATCGTTGACACCCGCAAGGAATTTTACGAAAACCAGGCACATTGTGAATACGATTATGCCGATGTTCGCGGGCAGGAGAACGTAAAAAGAGCGCTCGAAGTGGCTGCGGCTGGCGGACACAACCTGATTATGGTAGGTCCTCCAGGTTCCGGAAAGTCGATGATGGCAAAACGTTTGCCGTCTATTCTTCCTCCCCTCACGCTCTCTGAGAGTCTGGAAACAACACAGATTCACTCCATTGCAGGCAAACTGGGCAAGAATGTATCACTCATTTCCCAACGCCCGTTCCGGTCTCCTCACCATACCATCTCTCAAGTGGCTCTGGTAGGAGGTGGAACATCGCCACAACCGGGAGAAATATCGCTCGCCCATAATGGCGTTCTGTTCTGCGATGAACTTCCGGAGTTCAATAAAACCACTCTGGAAGTACTCCGCCAGCCATTGGAAGACCGCCACATCAACATCAGCAGAGCGAAATATTCTACAGATTATCCATGTTCATTCATGTTTGTGGCAAGTATGAACCCTTGCCCATGCGGATATTATGGTGATCCGACACATCGTTGTGTCTGCACGCCAGGCCAGATTCAAAGATACATGAACAAGATTTCGGGTCCGTTACTCGACCGCATCGACATCCAATGCGAAATCAGTCCCGTTCCTTTCCAGGACATATCGAAGGCTGCACCAGGTGAGCCAAGTGCCAAGATCAGAGAAAGAGTCATCAAGGCAAGAGAAGTTCAAGCCGAAAGATTCAAAGATTATAAAGGCATCCATTGCAACGCCCAGATGACCGAAAGAATGATTCATCAGTTTGCCGAACCCGACGAACAAGGTATCGAACTGCTCCGAATGGCAATGGAGAAGCTTTCTTTGTCAGCCAGAGCCTATAACAGAATACTGAAAGTGGCACGAACTATTGCTGATTTGGCAGGAAGTGAACAGATTAAGCCTGACCATATAGCAGAAGCCGTGGGATACAGAACCCTCGACAGAGGCGATTGGGCAGAAAGAGGACATTTATAATCATAAAGAAGATATATGTAAAAGGATAAAAATCCGTTTTTTCCTATCATTCGCTCTAAAAAGTTGGATTTATAAAGGGAAAAAGGGAGAAAAATAGAAGAATAGCCATTTTAAAATAGTTACAAACCTGTTTTAGAATGGCTATTTTCTTTTGTCATTACGAAAATATTACCCCATAAAGACAAAAGTACCACAAAAAACAGACAAAAACGAATAGTAAAATCGTCCAAGACGGGGTAAATTCTGTTCTCTAAGGTGCAATAATTGATTTTAATTAGCTTTTAAATTTACGAAAATCACTAATTCTAATAAAAATTATCCCATATAGGATAAAAAAATGCATTACCTTTGCAACCGTAAAAAGAACGCTAGTACAACGCTAGTTTAATTATTAACAACAAAACTATTAAGATTATGGATTGCATTTTTAAAATTACAAACGCAGTAAAGAAGATTGGTTTCGTAATTCTTCTTGCAGAGTTGGCCGTTATCGCCTATATGAACGTAATGTAAGAAATCTCTCTATAGATATAAATATATAAGGAGGAAGTTTTCTACATACTAAGGTAATTAGATTGTAAAAGGTCAACAACATAAGTTGTCAGAACGAATAAGCTCTTAGAAAAAGTAAATGATAATAATTAGGTACAATCCTATCAGGGAGGAGTCTGATGGAAATGTACAAGATGGGAGGCTCTTGCAGAGATGCGAAGGGCCTTTTTTTGTATCCTGCCCTACGCTATCCTTACTATAAAAACACTAAAGAACCCAGCTTTTTACACCTTATTATATATATAAGTAAGAAAAAGCGACGATAATTCTTTCTTATCTCCAACATTTTTTGTAATTTTGCAGCCAAATAACAAAAATATATTAGCTAATATGGAACAAAAGAACTTTAAACGTACTACCGTGACTGCGGCTTTGCCTTATGCCAACGGTGGTGTGCACATCGGTCACCTGGCAGGTGTTTACGTGCCAGCCGATATCTATGTTCGCTATCTCCGCCTCAAGAAGCAGGATGTTGTCTTCATCGGCGGTAGCGATGAGCATGGTGTACCTGTTACTATCCGTGCCAAGAAAGAGGGAATTACCGTACAGGAGGTGGTTGACCGCTATCACAATCTCATCAAGAAGAGCTTCGAGGACTTCGGTATCTCTTTTGATATTTACAGCCGTACCACTTCGCCAACTCACAATAAGTTTGCTTCAGACTTCTTCCGCACACTCTATGACAAGGGCGTATTGGAAGAAAAGGTAGAGGAGCAGTTCTGCGACGAGGTAACAGGCGAATTCCTTACCGACCGTAATATCGTAGGTACTTGCCCTCGCTGTGGTGCAGAGGGTGCTTATGGCGACCAATGCGAGAAATGTGGTGCTACCCTCTCTCCTGAGGAGCTCATCAACCCTACCAACAAGAACAACCCTGGTCATGGTCTCGTAAAGAAGCCTACCAAGAACTGGTATCTTCCATTGAACAAGTATCAGGATTGGTTGAAGAAGTGGATTCTGGAAGGCCACAAAGAGTGGCGTACCAATGTTTACGGCCAATGCAAGAGCTGGTTGGATATGGATCTTCAGCCACGTGCGATGACACGCGACTTGGATTGGGGTATTCCTGTTCCAGTAGAGGGTGCAGATGGAAAGGTGCTCTACGTTTGGTTCGATGCACCTATCGGCTACATCTCAAATACCAAAGAACTCTGCGATGCTCATCCAGAAAAGTGGGGAACATGGCAGAAGTGGTGGCAGGATCCTGAAACACGTCTTGTTCACTTCATCGGTAAGGACAATATCGTGTTCCACTGCATCATCTTCCCTACTATGCTGAAGGCCCACGGCGACTATATCTTGCCAGACAACGTACCAGCCAACGAGTTCCTGAACCTGGAGGATGATAAGATTTCAACATCCCGCAACTGGGCTGTATGGTTGCACGAGTATCTCGTAGATTTGCCAGGCAAGCAGGATGTATTGCGCTATGTATTGACAGCCAATGCGCCTGAGACCAAGGACAACAACTTTACCTGGAAGGATTTCCAGGAGCGCAACAACTCTGAGTTGGTTGCCGTTTATGGTAACTTCGTAAACCGTGCCCTCCAGCTCACCAAGAAGTATTGGGGCGGCGTAGTTCCTGCCTGTGGTGAATTGCAGGAGGTAGATGAGAAGGCTATCGCTGAGTTCAAGGACGTGAAGGAGAAAGTAGAGCAGTATCTCAACGTATTCAAGTTCCGCGAGGCTCAGAAAGAGGCTATGAACCTGGCTCGTATCGGTAACCGATACATCACAGAGTGTGAGCCTTGGAAGGTTTGGAAGACCGATCCTAAGCGTGTGGAGACCATCCTGAACATCTCCCTGCAGTTGGTTGCCAACCTCGCCATCGCCTTCGAACCATTCTTGCCATTCTCTTCAGAGAAGCTCCGCAAGATGATCAATATGCCTAACTTCGAGTGGACTCAGCTCGGCAGCACAGATTTGCTCAAGGCTGGTACCCAGCTCGGTGAGCCTGAATTGCTCTTCGAGAAGATTGAGGATGAGGTTATCGAAAGACAGCTCCAGAAGCTCGCTGACACCAAGAAGGCTAACGAGGAGGCTTCTTATCAGGCTGCTCCTATCAAGCCAGAGGTTAGCTTCGATGATTTCGAGAAACTCGATATCCGCGTAGGTCACATTCTGAACTGCGAGAAGGTAAAGAAGTCTAAGAAACTCCTGAAGTTCACCATCGACGATGGTTCTGGCGTAGAGCGCACCATCTGCTCAGGTATCGCAGCCTACTACGAGCCAGAGCAGCTGATCGGCAAGGACGTATTGTTCGTAGCCAACTTTGCTCCTCGCAAGATGATGGGCATCGAGAGTCAGGGTATGATTCTGAGTGCAGTCAACTTCGACGGCTCATTGAACGTAACTTCTCTCCTTGGCAAGGTTAAGCCAGGAAGCCAGGTTGGATAAAGAATCATAGAATCATCTGATTATCAGATAAGGTAAAAGCCTCAAATCCTTTGCGGATTTGAGGCTTTTCTTATTTCTATCCAAATATTCTTTTATAATGTAAAACGATAACCCACGGTAAAGGTCAGAGCCTTGTTCTTACAGTTATCCCAATCGTCCTTGCCAGCCTTCGTCAGGCTCACGTTGTAACGGGCATCCAGAATCACGTTCATATATTCATAGCTCAAGCCCAAAGGAATGGCTACATCCACCTTCTTGGCAGGCCAAGGAGCTTCGGTCTCGTGCATTTCCTTGTATGTAATAGACCCGTTCTTGTCCTTCTGAAGGTCGGTTTCCTCTCTTTTCACCTTGCCGTCGCCACAAAGGAATCCCACCTGAACACCTGCATTCACCGACAAGCCCTCTACAAGATAGGCTTTCAGCATGAGCGGTACCTGGATATAATCGAGGTTCACATGATGATTCTTAATACCTGTATATTCCCCTTTTTCAGCATTCTCAGTCAACTCGCAGTCAGGGAAACGCATACCCTGTCGGGCATAATAAGCACCCAGCGTAATACCCAGGCCCTTATCTATGCGATATTCCACATCTGCGCCGCCCATAAATCCAGCCTGATACTTAGGCTTGAGCGAAGTTCCCTTCTCAGGTTCGAGGACCAATCCGCTCCAGTTAGCCAGAGATACACCAATACGAGGAATTACCGAGAATCTGCCTACCGGACTCTCCACTTCTTGTGCCTTTGCTCCCACAACAGCAAGCAGCAGCACCATCATTATAACTATTTTCTTTTTCATTTCCACAACAGTTTGTATATCATAATAACAAGAAACAAGGGATAATATTGCATCCTACAGCCATTTTTCTCCATGAAAGACCTGTTCTCGCAAAGTGTTAACAAATACAACTCATAGTTTTCTTCCCTCCAACTCACCGTTTTCTGGAGCATAAGTCATAGTTTGCACCATAACAAAGCTGTGTTTATGCCCCAAAAATATAACACGGACAAATTGAATTTGTCCGGATGCTTGTCCGACAGCTTTATAATCTTCTCATAGTCAGCGATTTATATCATGCCAGACAAATTTGTCCGGACAAATTCAATTTGTCCGTGTTTTTTTTCTTGGAAAGTTTTCCTCATCCCGATTAAAAGATAAACATTTGGGGGATTTGGAACATTTCAAGCAAAAACATTTGGGGGATTTGGAACATTTTAACAAAAAACATTTGGGGGATTTGGAACTTATATGTATCTTTGCGCTCAAAATCAGCAAGTTATGAGAAAAAGAATATTTAAAAGAAAAGTGTAGTTTTTAACACCAAGTTCGGTAGGAAAAATGTAGCTTTTCTTGGAAAGAAGCGAGCTTTACAGTCAGCATTCTTACCCCTGTATTCGTCAAAAGTGTGATTTATCACAAAAAAATCGAATAACATGGGGATAAAACGTAATAAAATGCCACTCGCTTAATCTGTAATCAATAGTAAAAAAACAAAGCTTTTATTTGTCCGCTATTACATATTTTAGTATCATAGCTGACAAATAAAAGCAATATTTATCCTTCTGCTATCTTCCATTCACCAATGGTTCGCTTCTGGCTGTCGTAGTTGATTCCAACTTTTACCATTCGTTTGCCGTCAGCTGAATAAGGAATGAGATAGCCTTTGTCATCAATCTGTTGCAAAGCTTCCTCAGCCGTCTTATCAAACTTCAATTCCATCACATAGATTGTATCCGGCATGTGAAGAACGGCATCTGCTCTGCCTATTGCACTATCCTCCTCCACCAAGATGTAAGCACCCATCAAATTAAAAATGAGATAAAAGACCGTTTGGAAGTCCTTCTCGTTCTTGTTGGCTAGTCGATTGGAGATACTGGCGAGATAAGCCTGCATTTTCTGCAAAGCACCATCCATATTATTGTTATATAGTTGCTCCAAAAAGTCAAAGATGAAACTATTATTGTTCAACGATATTGGAGAGAGATAGTTAGGAGCCAAGGAACGAACCATTCCTACACGCACTTCCTTGTTTGGATAATCCAGCTGATAGCTCTGCAAGATAGGGTTATACTTCTTGATGGTGAGATACCCACTCTGATAAAGCAATGGTAAAGCAGAAGTCATCTGCTCAGGAGAGACATCGAAATCATCCACCCCTACGGATTTCTGTTCTATATCCATCACCCCCACATGATGTTTGCGTAAAGTGTTGATAATGTATGCAGGAGTACCTGAACTAAACCAATAAGCTGCTATTTCCTTACTTCTCAACGCTTTAACCAGACTAAACGGATTAAATACATCTTCTGATTTTTTACTGAAATGATAACCATCATAATATGAACCCAACTCGGCAACCGTTTCATCAAAAGTTTTTCCCAAAGACTTGGCTAGCAACTCAACATCAGGCTTCATCACCGTCAGTAGTTCTGTCTTGCTGATACCACAGATAGCAGAATACTGATCGAACATGCTGATATTATCCAAATTATTGATCTCGCTAAAGATACTCAACTGAGAGAACTTGGTGATACCCGTGATAAAAGTAAATTCCAGCCAAGGGTCGAGATATTTCAATGGGCTATAGAACTTCCTCATAACCAAGCGCAATGGCATCAAACTTTCCTTCTCATGCACGACATCCAAGAGAGGAGCATCATATTCGTCTATCAAAACGACCACCTTTTGACCCGTCTTCTTATAGGCACGCTTTACCAAAGACTGCAAACGCTGGCTCGGCTGCACCGCCAATTCGTCACGTCCATAGACCTGCTCGTATTCTGAAAGCATGTAGCCCAGCATCTCTTCTAACCCTTCGGGTGTCTGATTTTTGGCAGTACTCATGTCGAAGTGAAGAACAGGACGTTTCACCCATTCTTTCTCATATTCGCCAAGTGCCAAACCATCAAACAGTTCCTTCCTGCCCTCATAATATGCCTGGAGCGTAGAGACAAAAAGCGACTTACCGAATCGTCTTGGACGACTCAGAAACACATATTTAGAACCATTACGCAAGAAATCGACAATATACCTTGTCTTATCTACGTACACATAATTACCCTCTCGTATATCAGAGAAAGTTTGCATTCCTACTGGGTATTTTCTTATCTCTTCCATAGCCATATTACTTTAGACGGTGCGAAGTTACGAATAAAATATCAGATACGCAAATAAAAAGACAAAAAAAAGAGAGGCGAGCTTCACAGCCAGCCTCTCCCGAGAGATTTATAGAAAATGCCACTCATGGCATTCCTATATCGTTGATTAAAAATATTATCTTATTAAAATATTCCATCACAGCGATTACTCACCGTAACCCGTATTCTGCTTGATGTTAGGGTTAGCGTTGATCTCTGCCTGCGGAATGGCAGCAATAGCCTTGAAGTAATCACGGTCGAAAGACTGAGCTTCCTTGCTCAATGTCTTGTGCCAACCCTTATCAGCTTCACTTGTATAACGGGTGATAGTCTCGTTATTACGCAAAGCATCAAAGTAACGCTGTCCCTCGCCAATCAACTCCTTACGACGCTCAATCAAGATACGCTCAAGTGTGATGTTATCCACTGTAGCCAAAGAAGCCTCTGTTGTGGTACGGTTCTTTACCAAATCATTCAGATACTCTACAGCCTTAGTCTTGTCATTATTTCTAAATGCACACTCTGCAGCTGTCAAGTAAACCTCAGAAAGACGGATAATTGGAACGATAGTAACATTACGAAGATTACCACCTTGACCACGCAACTTGTTCAGATATACCTTGTTGGTACCATAAGTTGCCACCTCTTTGGCTGCAGTTGCAGGCAAGAACATCTCGTTACGAACATCTTCTGGGTCTGAAGTAAGCATGTCAACAAACTTCTTAGTAGCAACCATTTCCTTGTAGCCATCACGCTGCTGGAGGTTACCGATACCATTCAAGTCATTGTTGTCTGTAGAACCTGCCACATTGAGACGGAACAAGAACTCACTCTCATTAGGAGTCGAAGCATCCCATGCTTTGAAGTATTGGTCACGAGTCCACAACGCTGCGCCAGAATTGATAATATCCTCAGCAACAGACAAGGCGTTAGCATAATCACCCATATTCAAATAAACACGAGAAAGGATTGCCTTTGCTCCCCAAACGCTTACATAACCTGGTTCTGTCTCTGTAGCAAGAGCATTAGAGCTGATAGCCTCAGTCAAATCCTTCACTACTTGGGTGTAAACCTCAGCAACAGTGCTACGAGCAGGTTTTGCATTAGACTCCAGCACTCCTGTTACCAATGGTACACCAAGAGATGCACCCTGATCCTCTGTATATGGCTTACCATAGATACGAACAAGGTCAAAATGAGCAAGGGCACGGAGTACCTTTGCCTCTGCCGCATACTGGTCGATAGTAGCCTTAGCCTCTGCTGCATCGCTCAAAGCACCACCTTCTGCAGCAGCGATGATACGATTAGCACGGCCAATAACAATATATGGTGATTTCCAAGTTACGTTACTGGAAGAAGTACTTGATGAAAACTCAGATGCAGTCTGATAGTTCATGTCATAGTAGAAACTTGCACGGTTAGAACCACCAAGATTATTATACTGATAATCATCACCTGCATGAACATCACCATAAACGAAGAATTGCTGACCATAGTAATCTACCAAGTTGCTGTTTCCCTTCAAAGCCGCGTACATACCCGTTCTCGCAGCAGCCAAGTCTGAACTGCTGGTCAAGGCTGCATCGGCATCTGTACCATCAGAAGGAGCTACGTCCAACCAATCATTGACGCAAGATGACAGGCTGGCTGCCAAAATAGCGCAGCCCATTACCTTATATATTGATTTTAATACTTTCATTGTATTTCGTTCTTTTATAAATTAGAAACTAAGTTCGATACCAAATGTATAAGTTCTCAAAGCTGGCATTTCGAATGTACACAAGCCATCCACTGGTGTCTCTGGATCAACAAAAAGATCCTTAGACTTCCAGGTCAACAAGTTGTTGGCAGAGAAATATACACGAGCCTTGCTCAAGCCAAGGTTGCTGATCCACTCCTTTGGTGCTGAGAAACCTAAGGTAAGGTTCTTCAAGCGAAGATAATCGTTAGGCATCAACCAACGAGAAGACAACACACCCTTACCATAACCAGCCTGGAACTTAGGCAACTTAGCATTATCGCCTGGCTTCTGCCACATATCCTCCAACTTATAGTAAGAAGGGATTGCTCCATAGAGGGCGTATGTACCACCATTATCGTGCAACCAAGTAGCAGCATCGTAAGAGTCACCGCCCAACTTATAGGTCAAAGTAAAGTTGAAGTCGATAAACTTCCACTTGATGAAGTTAGACAAACCGCCCTCAAGTGCTGGCTCATGATGACCAACAATAGTCTTGTTTGCCTCAGCTACATTAGTAGTGGTCTTGCGAGCATTCTCAGTTCCATCATTGATGTAATAGCTCTCCTTACCTGTCTCAGGGTCAACACCTGCATACTCATACATATAGTAAGAATAGTAAGGCTTACCTACCTGATGAATCATGGCACCGCTGATAATCTTGTCATCATCACCTGTCAACTCTGTTACCTTGTTGGAGTTATGACCAAAGTTCAGAGAAGTAGTCCAAAGGAAGTCCTTCTTCTGAATGTTGGTAGAAGAAATGGTCACCTCAATACCTTGGTTACGCATAGAACCTACATTCTGAGCCATGGTAGCCAACAGAGAAGATTCATCATAGTAACCTGGAATCATAGAGATAGGACGGTTCATAATCAAATTGGATGTATTACGAACGTAGTAATCCAATGTTACAGAGATACGGTTGAGGAATGTCAAGTCAAGACCAAAGTTCCAAGCCTTGTTCTGCTCCCACTTCAAGTCCTTGTTGGCTACACCAATGATACCCATACCATTGCTACCATTGTAGTACTCACCATACTTATAAAGGTTCATGTAACTATACAAGCCAGATGGAAGAGTTCCGTTCACACCATAAGATACACGAATCTTACCATCGCTCAATATATCCTTGATAGAATCCATGAACTTTTCTGCACCAAAGCGCCAAGCACCAGATACAGACCAGAACGAACCCCAACGATTCTCACGTGCCATACGAGAACTACCATCACGACGATAGCTTACACCAGCATAATACAAATCGTTATAGTTGTAGTTGACACGACCCAAGAAAGAAGTCATCTTTGAGTCATACTTGTAACTCTGCATAGAGGTATCGCCAGAGTTAGCGAACTCATACAAGTTGCCAGGGAAGTCTGTACCGGAAGCGTATGAGTTGTTGTTATGCCATGCCTCTGTCTCGAAACCAAGCAAAGCATCCACATTGTGGGCACCAAAAGACTTATTGTATGTCAACTGTGTCTGAGTGTTCATGGTTGTCCACTCATTGTAAGTACGCTGCATCACACCATTTGAGCCAGAACCATTACCACAGAATTTGTCCCAAAGCACATCCTCGGTAGAGTTGATGTAGTCGTAAGCTACCTTCTCACGCAACTTCAAGTTGTCCCAAATGTTCCATTCGAGAGCCAAGGTGCTGTAAGAACGTGTCGTGTTGGTTCTATCAGACATGTGCTGGTTCTCATAAATAGGGTTATAACCATTGTTATAAGCACCATCTGTCTCTGTCAGCAAATTACCATTCTTGTCATAGATAGCATTAGAAGGGCCGAGGAACCATACTGCACTTGAGACGGCACCAGCAAAAGAAGCACCACCATCCATGGCAGAGTTCTGATGCATAGATGAAATCATTGTGCTAGCATCCAACTTGAACTTACCAAAACGATGGGAAACGTTTACATTACCTGTCATACGTTCCAAGCCTGAACGGTCAACAATACCATTCTGATTTGCATATGACAAAGATGCATAGAACTTGGTCTTATCATTACCACCAGTTACACTTGCCTGATAGTTCTGGCTAGAACCATTTTTGAAGAGAGCGTCACGCCAATTAGCCCAGCCATTCTCTGGTTTTGCTGCATAATCATCAATATTGGCATCAGCAAATGCTGCAGCCGAAGCATCGGTTGTACCATCAACATTATCAAAAGCATAGTTTTTCAAACCTTGATAAATCAAGGCACGACGAGAATCACCATCCAACGTTGGACGATAGTTGATAGCCATGTTAGAGAATCCCCAGTCGCTACGGAAATCAACCTGGGTCTTACCTGCACTACCACTCTTGGTTGTAATGACAAGCACACCATTGGCTGCACGAGAACCATACAAAGAGGCTGCGGCAGCATCCTTGATAACAGTGATAGATTCGATATCGTTGCTGTTCAATGTAGAAAGTGCATTGGTACCAGAACCATTGTAACCAGTTTGTGTGGAACCATCATTGAAACCACTCAAGTTACCAGAGTTCACAGGAGTACCATCAATCACAATCAATGGATCGTTACCTGCATTGATAGAACCCATACCACGAATACGGATATAGTTCATTGCACCTGGCTGGCCAGAGAAAGAAGAAATAGAAACTCCTGGGATATTACCAGAAAGCTTATCTTCAACAGAAAGTGAAGGAACATCACTCAACTTAGCTGTTGACATGGAAGCAGCAGCACCTGTAAATGAGGATTTCTTGAAGTTACCATAACCTGTAACAATCACCTCATCCAAGGATTTGTTATCAGAAGTCAAAACAATCTTCATATTAGAACTTGCTTTGACAGTTTGTGGATTCATACCTATATAGGTAATCTCCAACTTGGAGCCGGCTGGAACATTCAAACTGAAGTTTCCATCGACGTCCGTAACAGTACCCGTATTTGTACCAGCTACTTTGATTGATGCGCCAATAACAGGCTCACCATCCTCTGAAGCTACTACCTTACCGGTAACAGACGATTGGGCAAAGGCTACTCCACAACTGAGAATTGCCCCCCCCACAAATAAAGCGATTCTTTTAAACATAATCTCTCTCTTTATTAGATAATAATTAATAAATATATAATAATCGGCTGCAAAATTAGATTTTTTTTCGGATATTTGCAAATATTTTGAAAGAAAAATTTAATAACGCACATAAAAAAGTCTGTTTTTAACACTTCTACCTTGTCATATTGCAACAAAAAGGATATTTTTGCAGCAATAAGGCTATAATTTGTAAGAACAGAAATAAGAAGGTTCTTAAGTTATCTATACAGGCATCTGCCGGGTAAGACGTATTGCTTAAATACGTAGAACAAATAGATTAAATTGTCACAGTTCTACGATTCATCGGTTCCAACAATTAGTTCCGTTCGGTTAACGGCAGTTGCCAACAAGGTTGCTGACATATGTCAATAACTCTGTTGGCATATGTCAGGAACATTAGTGGCATATGTCAGGAACCCTACAAATCTAATTCCTCAGACCAACAGATACGTTATCTATAAGCATAAGATATATCTGTTTCAGGCTTATTATCTGCAAAGAATAAATAGAATATCATACTGACTGCAGGGAGCGAAATACTTGACATACCACAAAAAAGAAAACGTTTACGGCACTTTTTAGTTAAAAAATTTGGGTATATTGCACATTTTTCGTAATTTTGCGCACGATTTCAACGACTAGAACAAAACAAAGTGGTTTTACACCTTATTATATATAGAGAGAATGATATATGTAGGGGATGTCGTTAGTATAAACAAAAGTATTAAGATAACAATGACTCACAATTTGTTAAAAGGCAAGCGTGGCATCATCTTCGGTGCACTCAATGAGGAATCAATCGCTTGGAAAGTAGCTGTAAAGGCTGCTGAAGAGGGTGCTACTATCGCACTTAGTAATACAGCTATGGCTTTGCGTATGGGTACGCTGGATAAGCTCGCTGAACAGATCAACGCTCCTATCATCGCAGCTGATGCGACTAGCGTAGAAGACTTGGAAAAGGTATTCACAGAGGCTCAGGAGAAACTCGGTGGCAAAATCGACTTCGTGCTCCACTCTGTAGCTATGAGCCCTAACGTTCGCAAGCATCGTACATACGATGACCTCGACTACAACTTCCTGAACAAGACATTGGACATCTCTGCTATCTCTTTCCACAAGATGTTGCAGGTAGCCAAGAAGTTGGATGCTATCAATGAGTGGGGTTCTGTAGTAGCTCTCACTTACGTAGCTTCTCAGCGTACTTTCTTCGGTTACAACGATATGGCTGATGCCAAGAGCATGCTTGAGAGTATCGCACGCAGCTTCGGCTACATCTATGGTCGCGAGAAGCATGTCCGCATCAATACCATCTCTCAGAGCCCTACAGCAACAACTGCAGGTAAGGGTATCAAGGATATCGCGAATATGATGGACTTTGCTGACAAGATGTCTCCACTCGGAAATGCGGTAGCAGAGGATTGCGCTAACTATTGCGTAATGATGTTCTCTGACTTCACCCGCAAGGTAACTATGCAGAACCTCTTCCACGATGGTGGTTTCTCATCTATGGGTATGAGCCTCCGTGCCATGAACCAGTATGCTAAGGATATGGCTCCTTACGAGGATGAGAATGGTAAGGTTATCTACGGATAATAGAAAAACAAGGAAAAGATGATATTCTATATATCATCACATCTACTCATAATAGGCAATATACGCTCATTCCTGCAGGGAAAGAGGTGTATTGCCTATTTGTTTTGCGACTCACACCGAACGAAGTAAGCACGTGCGTCGAACGACGCACGCTCTCACATCGAACGATGCACGTGCTTACTTCGAACGATGCACGGCGCATAATACATAGACTTTACACTATATAAATAGTTATCTTACGCTGTTGGAATATACGACTTTGATACTCATAAAGCAAGTAATTAGAAATTTAAGCAAGTAAACATAAGATAGGAAGCGTATGGATTCATTATTTTTACTTCAGTTTGCCTGTTTCATCTTCATGTTCATCAATGCCTTCATCGTGGCACTCTCCTGTCTGCATGTAAGATGGAAGAACAAACGATACGAACGTTCAAGATGGATGATAGCAGCAGCCATCACAGGTCTGGCGATACAATATGTGATACAGATGAAGTTCGGATTCCGTGCCATAGACGATGATCTGGGGGCGGTGATCAACATTCTCGTCTATACCCCTTGCTTCTCGCTCATCTGCATGGGCATCTATAATCTGGAGACCACCCGTGCCAACCGCAGGAAGATGTATCTGGTGTGCGGTGCCATCTATGCCGCCATCATCCTGATTTTCTGCGTGGGTGTCAGCCTTCACCAAAGTCTGTATATCAGAGAAGAACTTTATCTGATGCTGGTACTGTTTTGCGTGAGTGTATCCTATTGCATATATATGATTATACGGGAGATGAACAGGCGCAGGAAGATGCTGGAAACGATGGCGGCTACGGATATGTTGCCCTACGTGAGATATTCACGAGCCAGCATATTCATCCTCTGTCTCCCGGTCCTTGTCTTGCCGGTAGCCATGTTCTCCACCACCTTATTATATATACTGGCTCCTGTGGGGCTGATGGCACTGCTGTTCTTCAACCTTACATTCATAGCCCTTGGCAGCAATTACATTCCTACTGAAGAGCTCCTGGACAAGGAAGCGGAAAACAACCCTCCATCTGAAACCGGAAATGGGGGGGGCAAAGGAAAATTCTGACATACAGCAGGATCCTGCGGATGATAAACCAAGGCAATTGCAGATTATTTCTGATGAACGCAGGAACTTTATCCAGCAGAGCCTGGATGCCTGGTGTGAGAATCAGGGCTACAAGGACTGTAACGTGAATATGCTCACACTTTCCCACACACTCTGCATCTCGAAGAACGAACTGAGTCTGTTCTTCGACCAGTGTCTGCATTCCAATTTCAGAATATGGCTCAGCGAAATCCGTTTCAATGCAGCCAAGAAGATGATGCTGGAGTATCCCGACTACAGCAACGATATCATTTCTGCCGAGTGCGGATTCTCCTGCCGCACCCATCTCTACCGCATCTTCAAGACCAAGGCAGGGTGCTCGCCTACAGAATGGAGAAAATCTACCAAAAAGGAGTAGCATTCCTAGGAATGCTACTCCTTTTTGGTAGGAATGCGACACTTTTTCAGGGGAATGCGACACCCTTTTTCAGTGAAAAACACTAATTTTGTGGCACGAAAGAAATATTTGAATCTTATACCATCAATTAAGATTGGGCTTTCCGAATCATCATTTCGGAAAGCTTCTTATATATTCTGAAGTAAGCAAATGAAAATAATGTAGTAAGTAATGACAATAATGTAGAGTAAAATATGATGAATCGTTCAACGACACAGATCAGATTACTGGTTGCTGTGCTTGTTTCCATTCTTTCCTTTTCCTTTGTGAAAGCGGAAGCCAGCGATAGTAACCTGCCAGATTCCAAAGGATGGTATCTGGGCGTGGATGGCGGATTGCCTTTCGGCTTATCCACTTTTTCCAGTTTCGGACATGACAAGACCCACCTGGGCTGGGCTGCCGGCATCTATGGCGGCTATCGTTTCAACCCCATTTTCTCAGCAGAACTCTCTGCCAGATATGGAGAGGTGAACCTGTCGGCACAAGACTGCTGCGTGGAGCGCAACTACTGGCTGGGCAGCGACGGCATGCTCTACAAGGCAAGTGTCCTGGGCATGGATAGCTGGGAATATGCCCAACTGAAAAGCCATGTCAGGATGGGCTGGTATGGTGCAAGGGTTCACGTGAATCTGCTGGGGCTGTTACGCAATACCGCCCACAGCCGATGGACTGTAGCCGTATCTCCTCATCTCTATGCAGTGACCACCTGCGCAGATATCCAGACCCTGACAGATCATGCCGAGGTAATGAAAGGCTCTACCCGCTGGCACCTGGGCTATGGAGCCAGTTTGCAGGCAGGCTACCAGTTGACCTCCAATCTTAATCTGGGCATCTATTCCGGTTTGACACGCCTTTCTGGAGAACGTATGGACGGAATGCCGGAACATCTGCACAAGAACAACTTCGTATGGGAAAGCGGAATCAGACTGGGAATCAGCTTCTCAAAAAAGAAAAACAAGATAGTTGAAACTCCATCAGTTCCACAAACGGAAGTTCTACATCAAGATACCATTCTTTCGGAGAATGTCAATCAGAAAGAAAAAGAAACGGTGGATAAGGCTGAAACAAAAGTTGTTGAACAGGATATTAAAGAACCTGTAAAGGTGACATTCCCTGTCATCTACTTCAGCTTCAACCGCATCACCATTCACCCAAGCGAGGTTTCCAAGCTGAAAAGCATCCTCCATATATTGAAGGAGAATCCTGAAATGAAGGTGACGGTGACTGGCTGGTGCGACACAAGAGGCAGCGTGGCAGTCAACAGACGCATCTCCCGCCAGCGAGCACAAGCCCTGAAGACCTGGCTTGTGAAGAGAGGTATTGCAGCAAGCCGCATCTCGGTAGTAGGAAAGGGAAGCGACGCTTCCAGAACTGCCCCAAAAGCCCGCCGAGTAGAGACTACAAATCATCATCAGTAACCCATAAAACAAGATAGAAAATGAGAGCAAAAAGAAGATTTAATATTGGGTTATGGGTGCTGCTATGCGTCCCATGCCTATTGGCTAGCTGCGATCATGATGTCCATGATGGCGAAGGGGATGGAGGCTTGTCGGTTTCGCTTGCCTGGGCTGATGAAGCTGATGAGGGCACGGAAGTGAAGGACGTGAAGACATGGATCGTGAATGCCACAGACGGCACGCAGGTGGCGCAAAGCCAGCATGGCAGTGCGCAGGAAATGGCAAAAGAGCGATATGACCTGCCGGAAGGTAACTACCGCATTCTCACCACCACCAACCTGGTAGCTCCGTTCACCATCAGTGAGCAGACAAGAGCCGTTGACAATATAAACAGTCTGGCAATCGGACTGTCGGATCCGAGTGCTTCACCCGAACATGCCTATTATGGCGTAACAGACATCGTCATCGACAAGGAGGATGTGCACTATATCACAAGAAGCGACATGCGCCGTATACTTGCGGAACTGACTATTATCATTGAGGGTGTGCCTGAAAATACAGTAATAAGCGGTAAGGTATTGAATGTTGCAACCGGACTCCTACCCCTGCAAAAGAATGAGGACGGAACATTCGGGACGGCAAGCTATACCAAGGAGGAGTGTGATATACCTTTGAAAATCGCAGTGCCTGGCGAAACTTTAAAAACGGAAACATTACGCTTGATGCCGACAGCCAACGGTTTTCATACCACCAAGTTGTTTATCCAACTGATTAGTCCTGATGATACAGTTCGAAACTACGACATCGAGGCTCCTGTCATGAAGTCTGGCGGCAAGTACCAGATCAACTTGGAATATGAGGAGATGAAACCTTACATGTATCTTACGAGCACGAAGATTGATGATTGGACAGAAGGTTGGGTATATCGTGGTGAAATCCTGAATCCGGGAGATTAAGCGGCTCTATCATTCAAGTGAGAATCAAAACAAGAATATAAACATAAAAAAGTAAAAGACAATGAAAACAAAGACTTATCTCTTTGCCCTGATGGCAATGGCTTTGACATTGGGCAGTTGTTCTGACAACGAGAACGATATCGGAGGCGAGACCTCCAAGTATATCACCGTTTCTACCAGCATCGGCAATATGACCCGTGTTGCCACAGATGCGAAAGGCGGTCAAACCTTTGAGGAGGGTGATGAAATCAGTGTGTATGCCTGGACAGGAGATGCAACTGTAGTTCCGGCAGCAACCGGACGTGTGGTGGATAATGCCATCAACAAACTGACCAAAGGCTCGTGGATATCTACTCCGCAGATGCTGTGGAAGAACAACCGCGACAAGCATTATTTCATCGGTGTATATCCTACAAAAGCCATTTCAGACCTTGCGGCTGGTGAATATGTATTTGATGCGACAAAGCAAGTGGAAAGCGACCTGCTGGTGGCTGTGAATACTGACGGAATAACTGCAGAAGGCAAACAGGCTGTACCGCTTACCTTTACCCATGTGATGGCTAAACTTCTAGTAAACCTCACCTATAAGAATCAGTGGGGAACAGAGGGACCTACCGTAGATAAGGTAGTTGTAGGCGATGCCGTAAAAAGTGCAACCGTCAATTATCTCACCAAGGTTGTCACCCCATCTGCAGTAGCAGAAGATAAAGCCAACTTCGATATGCCGGCATTAACCGCCAACAAGCAATATGCTTCCATCATCATCCCGCAGGATGGCGTTCAGAAGATTACCGTCGTAATAGGCGGCAAGAATTTCAACTACGACAATGGAACTCCTTTCAAGTTTGAGAGTGGCAAGGTTACAACCGTCAACCTGGTGGTAGGTCGTGATACAATTACCCTGAATGAAGTAAAGATTACCGATTGGGAGACCAGTACCCCTATTACCGGTGAAGCAGTCGATTAAATTAATATTCAACTCTAAAAACAGAATAATATGAAAGTAATACATTTTTTCGGAATAACAGCTATGGCAGCTGCCATGTTTACCAGCTGTTCCAACGATGGAGATCTGGCGCAGAGTAATTATCCTAGTGATAACATCATCCGCGTAACTACAGATTTGAACAATGCCAAGACTCGTGCAGACGAGAACAGTGGTTCACTCATGGAAAAAGACTTCCTCTTGACTATCGTGAATAAGAATCCTGAGAGCTCTCTGGCTACTACATATACCTATGTCAACAAGCAGTTTTCTAAGTCTTCCGGCACATGGAGCTGCGGTGAAACTCTGCTTTGGCAGAATGCAAAAACACCTGTAGATATCGTGGCATTGGCTCCTGCACAGAAAACAATATTCAATGGTGTCTATGATAAAAGTAAAGGTTTTCAATCTTTCTCTTATAGCGTAGCTGCCGACCAGACGACAGCTGATGCCAAGAACGACTTGCTGTACTGTTATTCCCCAGGCTTTGTGCCAGAAGAGAAACTCGTGGCTAAGAAACTGAACATCACGTTCAATCATGCTTTCTGTTTGATAGATATCATCGTAACACTGGGAACCGAATTCAACGTGCCATCTGTTCCAACAACTTCTCCTATCACAGAGGTTACCATAGGAGGAACTAAGATTGCAGCGAATGTAAATGTGACCAGCACAACAGCCATCGCGACCCCTACAGATAAAGCAGTTGCTACCGATATTAAAGCAACACAGGGCACTTTTACCTTTGATAAGGACAATGCAAAAAAGTCCTGTACAGCTAGATTCTCCTGCATAGTCATTCCGCAAACCATTGCTGCCAATGACTTCAAGATTACACTGAAGACTGCCAATAAGGCCTATGAATGGATTTTAGATAAAGAAATCACCTTGAAGAGCGGATTCAGTCATACTCTCAAGCTTACCATGGGTAATAATGTGGTATTGACTACAAAGGAAAGCATCACAGCCAAACCATGGGACAATGGCACAAAGCCTGATAGCACTCTTGAAACAGAATAAAAAACATAAACTTTTAAAAGAACGACTATGAAGTATCAGAAAATATTAGGTTTGGTTGCAACTGCCGGTTTGTTCCTGGCAGGTTGTGCAACAGATACCGACACCCAGAATGCATGGTTCAACGATTCGAATGCAGTCCGCATTTCGGCTTCAGTGGGTAATGCCACCACACGCAGTAATCCAACGGCAACAGATGATGCTGGCTTGAAGAGTTTTAACAGTGGAGATAAGATAGGTATAAGCAATAGTGGCTCATCGCTCACTTACACCTTCGATGGTACCAACTGGACGCCAGGTAATTCCGAGTATCTGGTATGGGATACTAAGAATCTGACATTCCAATGCTGGTATCCAGCCGATGGCAAGAACTCCTTTGAGTATGGCTATATCCAGGAAGACCAGAGTGATGCAGATAAGATTGTAAAGTCTGATTATATGGCTGCTGAGACAACCCCTGAAACTATCCCTTCAGATAAAGTTCTCACTGTACAATTGAAACGCAAGACCGCCCGTCTGATTTTTAAGATACTGCGTTTTAACGACCAGTTTACTACTAGTGCAAAGATCAACAACCTCAGTATTGTTAGCAAGGCAACTACTGATGTCAACGAGACAGCTACTGTCAATATCACTCCTTTGCAGACTGGTGAGGGTGCAATTGGTTCAACCTATACTGCTCTGGTTGCTCCAGGAAGTATCGAGGCAAACATCAATGTATCTGATGGAGGAACAATCTCTGACCCTCTTGTTGTCAAGGCTGGAGGCTTAGAGGCTGGCAAGAGCTATACCTACAACCTCATTGTGGGTAAAAAAGCAGTAACCATAGCTGACGTAAAAGTAGCAGATTGGCAGAGTGCCAATATTAGCGAAAAACAGGAAACGGCTGAAGAAATACCTCCTTACGTAACTTTCACAGCGGATGAATGGCATTATTTTTGCCTGACAGGCCAAAATGGATATGTACTCACTGATCTTGAGTATTCCGTAAACTTCGGAGAATGGAAAAAATGTATTTCCGGACGTTCTGTACAGTTTGGTGGAAAGTTTGGTAATCTCCGCTTGCGTGGTACAAATGTAAAAGGTACAGCAGAAAATGCAACTAAGTATGCTAGAATCAGTATTTCTCAAAAAGGAAATGTGAAATGTACAGGTGACATTCGTACATTGCTCAACTACAAAAATTACAAGAATGTTAATACAAGCAATGCCCGTTTCTGCTATCTGTTTAACAAGTGTGATGTATTAACCTCTGTTCCGGATTTGCCAGCCACAAATTTGGCAGCTTACTGCTATAGTAATATGTTCGAAGAATGTACATCTATAGCAGAGGCTCCGGAGTTGCCAGCCAAAATAATGGCAGATCACTGCTATAGTAGTATGTTCAGAAAATGTACATCTATAGCAGAAGCTCCGGAATTGCCTGCCAAAAAATTGGCACCTTTCTGTTATTATGACATGTTTTCTGATTGTACAGCTCTAACAAAGGTTCCAGATTTACTTGTCAAGGAATTGCCAGAACATTGCTATCAATATATGTTCTCATCGTGTGAGGCACTTGTAAATGGTCCGAAAGTTTCAGCTACAACAATAAACCAATATAGCTGCTATCAAATGTTTGCTTATTGTAAAAATTTATCTTCTGTCAAATTGTTAATTCCAAGCGATCAAATGGGGGTTTCTTATGGTGTTAAATCTTGTTTTAGTAATGCAGGAACAGCTGTGACTTCCCGCACTCTCACAGTAAAAGACAAAGCGGCCTATGATGCAATGATAAAGGACTATTATTACCCAGATCTCTGGAAGATTGGTCAATGTACCGTACTGGATGAAAGTGGTAACAAAATAGAATAACAGAATAATGAGAAAGAGCCCGACATGGCTGTATGCTCTGGAGGGTATGAAATAACATTGCAAAAGCAAAACTAAAGGGTCTATATGCCACGATGAACAGGTGGCGTATAGACCCTTGATTGTGTCTTAATACCTGTTGGGTGGATGATATGGCAGTATGGTCTGTTTTCATGGTTTGAAGTACCTTTGCGTCAATCGTGAGGTGCTCAAACAGAATTATATTATGAAAACAGAAATAAAAGGACAGAGGAATGTGACAGTTCTATTCCCAGCTTCTCTCCATATCCGTGTAAACAATATTCAAGAAAGAGAAAATCAGACGAAAATACCTGGAAAATGGGGAAAGAAGAGATTGAGAATTTTCCCTTAAGGGTTTTTATTTTTTTCCTTAAGGGAAAATA
>OIDY01000069.1_pt1 | contig 27426 bp, 26 predicted proteins | sample 1581691 | NCBI WGS metagenome assembly OIDY01 (sample SAMEA3882537, study PRJEB24775) | human gut metagenome | biome: human-associated habitat; feature: intestine environment; material: feces | place: Netherlands | collected 2009/2010
TGAATCAGGCGGCGGTACTACCGGCAAGGACGATACTGGCGACGGCCTTGAATAGCCCAAGGATAGACTGGCTAGGGTGCTAGCCCCTAGCCCAGCCTATCCGCCCCACAAAAAATTCAACATTCAACACTCAACATTCAAAAAAAATGAAAACTTGGAAAACAATTCTGCAGATAGCCATCAGCATACTGACCGCTATCGCTACTACGCTCGGAGTAACGAGCTGCATGGGATAAAGAAAGGGAACTACGAATGTGGTTCAAGAACGGGCTGAAGGCCCAAAAGCTCCTAGCCCAGGGCAATCGCCCTGGGTTTTAGGATAAATACAAAAAGGTCGCCCTGTAAGGGCAAAAGCTTTATAAATTACCTGATATTTAAAGCTTTTGCCCCTACAGGGCGACTTGTTTGCGTCCGTATTTACCCAGGGTGTTACCCTGGGCTAGGAGCTTCTGCCCCTTCAGGGCGAGAGGGGGTCAGCCGGTCATGAAGTGTCAAAGTCATTAAGGGTCATTATCATTTTCAAACCCCAAAGATTCCGGTCATTAAGGTCACGGTCATTAAGGTCATTAAGGATTTCGGGGTTCAAAAATATCCCTCAACATCCCTCTATCTTATAAAATAAGGTTAAATCGAGTTCGCTCTGCTAACAAAATCCATCCATATCATCAACTTTCTGAATATTTTTTGTATTTTTGCAGATATATTGCAAGAATGTAGGGGTTTGAGCATAACTTATCCTCCTAGATTAAAGGCGCATAATTATTAAAAGATTAGAGAATGAAGAAAATATTTATCATGAGCATTATAACCATGCTATCAAGCCTGTCTTCTTGTCAGGCGCAAAATAAGGGCTATAAGAGTCTGTCGGCAGATGACTATGAGAAAGCCATCGCTGACACCGCAGTAATCCGTCTCGACGTACGAACCGCAGAGGAGTTTGCCAATGGGCATATTCGTGGCGCAATCAACATTGACGTACTGAAATCAGACTTCGAGCAGAAGGCCGCTGCCACTCTTCCCAAAAGCAAGACTATCGCCGTGAACTGCCGAAGCGGCAAGCGAAGCAAAAATGCCGCAGCTATATTGACAAAGAACGGCTATCAGGTAATAGAACTCGATTCCGGCTTTATTGGCTGGCAGGCAGCAGGAAAAGAAATCGTAAAGGAGTAAAGTTAATATAACTGAACTTCCCCACATGCGAAAGTTCCGTTAGTTATTATAAAATTTTAATTTGTAGCGTATGAAAAGAATTTTGCGAATTTTGATGATTGCCATCTGCTGCATGGTTTCATGCAATATGGTGGCGAATGCGGGCAACGACAAGCCTATCTCTGTAAATGCACTTCCTGCCAAGGCTCAGACCTTACTCAGCCAGCATTTCAATGGTCAGAAGGTGATGCTTGCTACCATTGAGTCGGGCGTTGTGAGCAGAAGCTACGACGTGGTTCTGCAGAATGGCACGAAGCTGGAGTTCGACAAAAAGGGAAATCTTACAGAGATTGACTGCAATCAGGCCACCGTGCCAGACCAGCTGATTCCGCAAGCCATCAAGAATTACCTGATGGAAAATTATGCAGGACAATCGGTGAAAAAAATTGAAATGAACAAGAATGAATACGAGGTAGAACTGGCTAACGGATTGGATTTGACCTTCAACAAGCATTTCCAATTAATAGATATTGACTGATTATCAAGTTAACTGAACTTTCGAATATCAGGAAGCTAAGTTTAGCAAGTGGTTAAAGTACGGACTGAAAGCCCAAAAGCAAAAAAAATCCCAGTCAGGATAAAACCTTGACTGGGATTCTTATTTTAAATCTCTCTCTTATTTTTCTCATCTATAAAAAGATGATTACTTCAAACCACGGTTGATAAGGGTTGTGTTGAGAAGCATCACGTACTTACGATACTGACTGTTATCCAAGATAACGTGCATGTACTTGAGATCCTTCAAAACTGCCTTGTCAATCATTGCAGAACGATCCTCACCCTTTGCTGTTGCAGCATTCATCATGTCTGCGGTGAAGTTCTTGTGTACATCAGCTACAGCCTCTACCTGATCGATGTTCAAGCTCAAAGCATCTGCCAAGCTAGACATCTTAATATTCATGTTGTAAGCTGCTGTTGCATTTGTCTCCTCATCTGCTGCGAATGTAGCTGTTGCCATTGCAAACATAGCTACTGCTAATACCATAATCTTCTTCATAATCTTTTTACCTTTCTTTAATTTGTGAGTCCGCACATCCGTAGACGCCGACTCTGTTAAACATTATCCTATAGTCTTTTTCTTTAAGACGCTGCAAAGATACGAACTTTTCTCTGTGTGCGCAAACATTTCTTGGGATATTTTCAGTTTTCCGCCTATTTCTTGACTTAAATCAACAACAATACGTCGAAATAGGCGTCAGAACGTTAGAGATATTACATTTTCACTATCATTTTGTAATATCATCGAAAAAAAAGCCCTTTTTCTTCGTTTATACCAATTATTATTTGTACCTTTGCAAAAGATTCAACCTATAAAACAAGCAAAATGGTACAGGAAAATCATATAGACAAGGCACTCGCCTTTATGGAAAGTCTCGAGAAACTGGGCAACCAGCTCAAGGCGGCTGAGGAACACCAGAAACAGCTCATCGCCCGAATGCTGGATCTCAAGAAAGAGAATCTGACCGACGGCGAGGAATATGCTGAACTCTCGCAGAAGAGCAAAAGTCTGCAGGATATCATCGACAAATGGCGCCCTATCTATCTGGAGCGCATGGAGATGGTAAAGAGCGTAAGCATTCAGAAAAGAAAAAGAAATAATAAAAAATAAATATAGAAATGGAAACAAACAACAAAAACAAGTTTATTGTAGTTTCATACGCACTGTATGATGTAACTAATGGTGACAACGGTGAGGAGATGCTCATCGAGCGCACAACCGACGAGCGTCCGTTCATCTTCATCAGCGGTATGGGTGTTACCCTGCCAGCTTTCGAAGAGAAGGTGGTAAACCTGGCTAAAGGTGAAGAGTTCGACTTCCAGCTGGACCCAGAACAGGCTTACGGACAGCACTATGATGAGCGCGTACTGGAGCTCGACAAGCAAATTTTTACCGTCAACGGACAGTTTGATGCACAGCACGTACAGGTAGGCGCTATCATCCCATTGCAGAACGAGGATGGCAACCACTTCAACGCAGTAGTGAAGAACATCAGCGACACAAAGGTAACCTGCGACCTGAACCACCCATTGGCTGGCTTGAAGCTCAACTTCTGCGGTCAGATTCTCGAGAGCCGCGAGGCTACTGCTGAGGAGATTGCCAAGATGGCTCAGATGATCAGCGGCGAAGGTGGCGGCTGCTCAGGTGGCTGCGACAACTGCGGCGGCGACTGCAAGGACGGCAACTGTGAAGGTGGTTGCGAAGGCGGCTGCAAAAAGTAATAAACACCTTTATAATATATAAGGTAATGAGGAATACATTTGGTAATCTTTTCACTCTCACTACGTTTGGAGAGAGTCATGGAATAGCTGTAGGAGGCGTTATTGACGGATTTCCTGCAGGCATAGAAATCGACATGGACTTTATCCAGAGCGAGCTGAACCGCCGACGCCCAGGACAGAGCCACATCACTACGGCCAGAAAGGAAGCTGATAAGGTAGAGTTTCTGAGTGGTGTGTTCGAAGGCAAATCAACAGGAACCCCTATCGGCTTTGAGGTGCGTAACCAGAACCAGCATTCTCAGGACTATGAGAACATGCGCTGTCTCTTCCGCCCTTCTCACGCTGATTTCACCTATCACGAGAAGTATGGCGTACGCGATCATCGTGGCGGCGGCCGTTCTTCAGCCCGCATCACCATTGCCCGATGCGTAGGCGGAGCCTTGGCTAAACTTGCCTTGCGTCAGTTGGGCATCAGCATCACGGCTTATACATCACAGGTGGGCAGCATCGCGCTGGAGAAAGATTATCATCTGTATGACCTCAACACCATAGAAGATAATCCGGTGCGCTGTCCTGACCAGCGGAAGGCGAAGGAAATGGAAGATCTCATCGCCCAGGTTAAGGCTGACGGCGATACGATTGGTGGAATCATCACTTGCGTCATCAAGGGTTGCCCGGTAGGATTGGGCGAGCCTGAGTTTGACAAGCTTCATGCCCAACTGGGTGCTGCCATGCTTGGCATTAACGCCGTGAAGGGTTTTGAATATGGCGAGGGATTTGCCGGAGTTACTGCCCGCGGAAGTGAGCAGAATGATGTCTTTATCCCGAAGGCTGATGCTGCAGAGACGCCGGAAGATGCTGCTGTGAATCAGGATGTTGCTGCCCGTATTACAACAAAGAGCAATCATAGCGGAGGAATACAGGGCGGTTTGAGCAATGGTCAGGACATCTATTTCCGTGTTGCCTTCAAGCCGGTGGCTACTCTGCTGATGGAGCAGAATACGGTAGATTTGGAAGGAAATGCCACCACGCTGACTGCCCGCGGCCGTCATGACCCTTGCGTTTTGCCAAGAGCCGTGCCGGTGGTTGAAGCCATGGCTGCCATGGTTATCCTGGATAATTATCTCTTGAATAAAACAATAAAACTTTAATTAGTGATTATTTAGTAGTGATTAGTGATTAACAAACTAATCGCTACTAACTAATCACTAATCACTACCTAAAGCTTACTGTCCTTTAATAGTTTTGGGCAATATTCATTAAAAAAGCATTTATCGCAGAGCGGTTTCGTACTCTTGCAAATATATCTGCCATGCAGCAGAATCCAATGATGCGCATTCGGAATATCCTCAGCCGGAATGTGTTTCATCAGATAATCTTCTACTTTTCGGGGCGTATCTGCCGTTTTCGGCACCAAACCCATGCGATGACTCACACGGTAAACATGCGTATCCACCGCCATCGTAGCATGACCGAACCATACGGCACGAATCACATTCGCCGTCTTGCGCCCCACTCCTGCCAACTTCTCCAAATCATCCGCAGCCTCAGGCACCTCACCTCCGAACATCTCAACCAGCTGGCGAGACATTTCAGCAAGATGCTTCGCCTTGGCATTCGGATAACTCACCGAACTGATCAACTCATAAATATCTTCCTCGCTCGCCTGTGCCATGTGCTGCGCATCAGGATAACGGGCAAAGAGAGCAGGCGTAACCATGTTGATGCGTTTGTCGGTGCATTGCGCAGAAAGCAAGGTAGCCACCAGAAGCTGAAATGCGCTACCGAACTGCAACTCGGTAGTTACATTCGGCAGCGCACTTCTGAAATGATTCAATATAAAATCGTATCTTTCCTTACGAAGCATTTCTCTTACTTTTTAGCAGGAGCAGCCTCCTCTTTCTTCAGCTTACCCTTGTAAGCCTTGTTCAAGCCGGAAATCACCTCTTTTGTAATATCGTAAGCCTTGTCAGCATAGAGCAGGTTATCGCCGCTCTTAGAGAAGATGATGCTGTACTTCTTGTCCTTGTTGTAGCGGGCAAGATAGTTGGCAATGCTGTCGTGGAGCGCCTTGTTGTACTTCTCCTGCTCAGCAGCAAACTCGTTGCTCAAGCGCTGCTGCAAGCCCTGCAGGTCGTTGTTCTGCTTCTGCAGTCCAGCCTGGATAGCCTCAGCCTGCTCGCGGGTGTAAGCATTCTGCTGAATCTTCTGCTGGAAGTTGGCTGCTGCAGCCTGGAGCTGCTGGCCCTTCTGCGCAATAGTAGCCTGAATGTTCTGACCCTTCTTCTCCAAGATAGAAGAATACTCCTTAGCAAAGGTATACTGAGTCATGATAGAGTCTACCTCTACATAAGCAATCTTCAATTCAGCAGGAGCCTTGCTCTCTGACTTAGCCTCTACCTGAGGCTGAGATTTGTTGCATGATGCCAATGACAGGGCAGCAACAGCTGCAATTGCCACTGAACTCAAAATGTTCTTTCTCATTTTTTCTATCATATTATATTATTACTATTTTCTAATAAGCCTTGTTGGCTTCCCTTGCCTCGCGGTCCTGATCCACCACACAATGAATGCCCTGCTTGCGCAAGCCCGGATTGTCGTGCACATGCTGGGAAGAGAACTTGCCGTTCTTCTTAAAAATCAACTTTACGCAAAATAATGCCATGCAGATAGCAATTATTAACACGCTTAATAACATTAATTTTATCATTTTTATTACCTTTGCAGTGCCTTAGTGCACTTTTGGGTGCAAAGGTACTATTTTTTTGGGAATAACCAAAACAAAATAGCAGAAATAAATGTTTTATCAAAACAAAATAATAGAAAATAAATGAATAAAAGTGAATTGAAGCCTGCTCTCGTGTTCGAGCAGTTCGCAAAAATCAACGAAATACCTCGTCCTTCCAAGCACGAGGAGAACATGATTGAGTTTTTGAAATCTTTCGGTGAGGCTCATCAGCTTGAAACGCTGGTAGATGAAACCGGTAATGTGCTCATCCGTAAAGCTGCCACTCCAGGCTACGAGCATGCTGAAACCATCATCCTGCAGAGCCACATGGACATGGTTTGCGATAAACTGGTAGATGTTGATTTCGATTTCCACAAAGACGCCATCCAGACTTACGTAGACGGAGAATGGCTTAAGGCAAAAGGCACTACATTGGGCGCTGACGACGGTATAGGCTGCGCCATCGAGCTGGCTATACTGGCAAGCAACGATATTGAGCATGGTCCTATCGAGTGCGTCTTTACACGTGATGAAGAAACCGGACTGACCGGTGCTCACGGCATGAAGGCGGGCTTTATGACCGGAAAGATGCTCATCAATCTTGACTCAGAGGATGAGGGCGAAATCTTCGTATCCTGCGCCGGTGGTCAGACAACCCATGCCACTTTCCACTTCTCACGCGAAGAGGCTCCTGCGGGTTATTTCTTCATGGAAGCTTCGCTGAAGGGTCTCAACGGTGGTCACTCGGGCGATGACATCAACAAGAAGCGCGCCAATGCCATCAAGATTCTTGCCCGCTTCCTCTTCCTCGAAAATGAGAAACTGGATGGAAGTCTGCGCCTCGTAAGCTTCAACAGCGGCAAAATGCACAATGCGATTCCTCGTGACGGAAAGATTGTTTTCGCCGTCAAGAATGCTGATAAGGAACAGGTTCGTGCCGACTGGAACATCTTTGCATCAGAAGTAGAAGATGAATTCCACGTAACCGAACAGGCTATGCAGTTCAATATGAGCAGCAGCGATGCTGCACCTGTCATCGAGAAAGCTGTAGCTGCCAAGTTCGTAATGGCTCTCCAGGCTGTAGACAACGGTCCGCTTACTACCTGTCAGGATGAGGCGATTGCCTGGATGGTAGAAACCTCAAGCAATGTGGCAAGCGTGATGACCGATGAAAACAGCATCAACATCGTAGCTTCTCAGCGAAGTAACGTGATGAGCAATCTGGAGAACATGACCAACACCGTAAAGGCAGCCTTCCTTCTGGCTGGCGCCGAGGTAACTGTAGGCGACAAGTATCCTGCTTGGAAGATGCGCGCCAACAGCGAGCTTACCGACTTGGCTGTGAAGGCTTACGAAAAGCTCTTCGGCAAAAAGCCATTGGTAAAGGGTATTCATGCCGGTTTGGAGTGTGGTCTCTTCTCAGAGCGCTATCCTGAGCTCGACATGGTAAGTTTTGGCCCTACCCTTCGCAATGTTCACACCCCAGACGAGGCTCTTCTCATTCCTACAGTAGAGATGGTTTGGGACCATTTGCTGGAGATTCTCCGCAGCGTGGCTAAATAAAAAAGAAGATGTCTATGATAAAGAAAATGATGTTTTTCATGGTTTCAGGACTTGTGCTGATGTTCACCTCGTGTGGCAATCAGCACAAGGCTCAATCTCTGGTCAAGGATTTTCTTGATGAAAACCTCGTTGATCAGGACTGCAGCTATGAGCGGTTCTCCCGCCTCACTCCTACCGCCATGATCAGTTTCGGCCAGATGAAGGAGATGCGACAAAATGTCAGCAAACTGCCTTACGTCAAGAAGAATATTGATTATAAGGATGCAGCTTATCCCGACACCTTATTATATTTAAGGGCTACATACAAGCTGACCAACCATCAGGGCGAGAAGCAGGAAGTAACCCAAACCTTTTATCTTGATAAAGGTTTGACAAGAGTAATCGGGTTTAAGGAAAACTAAAAAAACAGTTAAGAATTGCCTTTCAGCAAGGCAGTAAGAATAAACAGAAAGAGTTGACTAGCATTTTTAACTAGCCAACTCTTTTTTCATATAATCTCTTATTTCTTTTCTAGCCAGAGTCAGACGGTTCTCAGCCGCTTTATATCCGAGGTTCAGACTTTGAGCAATCTCGCTCACCTGCATTCCTTCGAAGAGATTCAGGCGGTAAACCTTGCTTCTCTTCTCCGTGAGCCGGGCAATGCCACGCTCCAGAATCTCGTTGGTCTGCTGGGCAGAGAAAACAGATTCGCCATCAACATCATATCTTCCCATCCAGTCGGTAGCTCCCAGGAAGTGTTCATACTCCTCAATCTTATGCTTGCGACGGTAATAATCGATAATCAGATTCTTGGCAATGGTGTATACAAAACAAGGTAAAGTAACAGGCGTAATCATCTTATCGCCTCGAAGTAATCGCACAAAAGTATTCTGCACGATGTCTTCAGCCTCGTCTGCCGGAAGCGAACGGGACATGACATACAACTTCAGCTCGTTGTAGTGTTCAGAGTAATAATCAGCAATAATGCTGTAATTTGAATTTGTTTGTTCCATGATGGCGATTTTTTTAATCATGTTTTTCGTTTATCGATATTGCAAAGGTAATAAAAAAAAAGAAAGCCACCAAAGGAAAGCGAAAAAAAATGTGCTAAATGTTCGTTTTGAAACATTTAGCACATATGATAGATACAATTTGTAACATGAAATGTTACGCATCGCAAAGTTTTATTTCTTAATTCAAACCTTTTTACAGGTTGGATTACTTAATCATGTCAACGCTTCTCTTGAGGAATGCGTCGAGCGAAGCACCCTTCAACATACCGTTCTGAAGCAGGGCGAGGTCGATGAGCTGGTGAACAATGTTGTTGTTCTTAGCATAGCCCGAGATGATTTCGTTGCGCTTAGCCTTCTCATCGCTGATAGCCTTCTCTGTGTTGTGAACATCATCCTTCTCCTGCTGGGTAATCTCTTCAGGCTTCTTCTTGTTCTGCTCCTGATGGAGTACGGCAAGGCGAGCTTCCTGACCCTTAATTTCTGCAAGGATTGGCTTCAATGTTTCAGCAGTGTTGGCCTCAGCATCTTCCAATACCTTCTTTACCAGAGCATGGTCTGAGTTCAGTACGATGTTGTAGCTGTCTGGCATCTGACCGTAGAAGTTCATGCCTGCCTGGAACTGGCTCATCGCCTTCATACGGCGCATGTACTCGTTCTGAGTGATGAGCACTGGCTGGTTCTGTTCGCCCAAAGCCTGAATCTCAACAAAGAATTCTGTCTTGTCGAGTTGAGGCATCTGAGAGCGGAATACTTCTGTCAAGTTGTCAGACTGCTCTTTGCTCAAATCGGTCTTCTTAGCATCTTCCTTCACGATGAGGCGGTCGATGATGTCGGCGTCAACACGTGTAAAGCGGCTCTTCTCCAACTTCTGCTCCAGCATGTTTACCATCGGCGTATCGAGCTGACCTTCCATCAGGAGTACAGAATAACCCTTCTGCTTGGCAGCTTCGATGTAAGAATACTGCTCTTCCTTATTGTTGGCATAGAGATAAATCAGGTTGCCGTCCTTATCGGTCTGGTTGTCCTTAATCAGCGTCTTGTACTCCTCGAAAGTAAAGTACTTGCCCTCAACATCTTTCAGAAGTGCGAAGTCCTTTGCGCGCTCGTAGAAATCTTCCTGAGAGAGCATTCCGTAGTTGATGAAGATCTTGAGATCATCCCATTTCTCTTCAAACTCCTTGCGGTTCTCCTTGAAGATAGAGTTCAAGCGATCGGCTACCTTCTTGGTGATGTAGGTAGAAATCTTCTTCACGTTGCTGTCGCTCTGCAGGTAGCTGCGGCTTACGTTCAGCGGAATGTCCGGTGAATCGATTACACCATGAAGCAATGTGAGGAATTCTGGTACAATGCCCTCTACCTGGTCGGTTACGAACACCTGGTTGCAATAGAGCTGAATCTTGTTGCGCTGCATGTCAATGCTGCTCTTGATGCGTGGGAAGTAGAGAATACCCGTGAGATTGAATGGGAAGTCTACATTCAGATGAATCCAGAACAACGGGTCGTCCTGCATCGGATAAAGGGTGTGATAGAACTTCTTGTAGTCCTCATCCTTCAAAGTGCTAGGAGTCTTGGTCCAGAGAGGCTCCACATTATTAATAATATTATCCTCATCTGTCTCCACATTCTTGCCGTCCTTCCACTCGGTCTTCTTGCCGAAGGCTACAGGCACTGCCATAAACTTGCAGTACTTGTTCAGAAGTTCCTCAATCTTGCTCTTCTGCAGGAATTCCTTGCAATCATCAGCAATATGGAGGATGATGTCTGAACCACGCTCAGCCTTGTCAGCATCTTCGATTTCGAAAGCAGGTGAACCATCGCAGCTCCACTTTACAGCCTTGCTTCCCTCTTTGTAGCTCTTAGTGATGATTTCTACCTTGCTGGCTACCATGAAAGAAGAATAGAAGCCGAGACCGAAGTGGCCGATGATGGCGTTGGCATTCTCCTTATATTTGTCGAGGAAGTCAGTTACGCCTGAGAATGCAATCTGGTTGATATATTTATCGATTTCCTCCTCAGTCATACCTATACCATGGTCGCTGATAGTCAAGGTTCCAGCCTTCTCATCGAGAGAGACACGAACGGTTGTGTCACCTATCTCGCCCTTGAAATCGCCCTGAGCTGCAAGAGTCTTCAACTTCTGTGTAGCATCTACGGCGTTTGAAACCATCTCACGGAGGAAGATGTCGTGATCTGAATATAAGAATTTCTTGATGACAGGGAAAATGTTCTCTGTCGTTACACCAATATTACCTTTCTGTGCCATAATATAAAATGTTTTTATTCGTATTTACTTTATTATTGTTTGGCAAGGGGGCTAACAAATAGCGTGCCAAAATAAAAGCCCTCTTACCAAACAGAATAAAATAGCTGAAAAACATTTTATGATTCAGCGAAGCATTTTATGACTAAATGTCTCTTGGGAATCCCTTTGCCAAACCGCCTTCGCTTGTTTCCTTGTAAAGCGAAGGTAGATCATGTCCCGTCTGTCGCATTACTTCAACTACACGGTCGAAAGATACGGTATGATGGCCATCTGAGAAGGAAGCGTAGAGGTCTGCATCCAAAGCTCGGGCGGCAGCAAAGGCATTTCGCTCGATGCAAGGAATCTGAACCAGTCCGCAAACCGGGTCGCAGGTCATTCCGAGATGATGCTCCAATCCCATTTCGGCAGCATATTCTACCTGAGCCGGACTGCCTCCGAAAAGCTGACAGGCTGCAGCCGAAGCCATGGCGCAGGCAACACCTACCTCGCCCTGGCAACCTACATCAGCACCACTGATAGAAGCATTCTGCTTTACGATGTTGCCCACCAATCCGGCTGTAGCCAAGGCTCTCAAGATGCGCTGTTCACTCATATCATGAGAAGTAAACATGTGGTAGAGTACAGCTGGCAATACACCACAGGCGCCACAGGTAGGAGCAGTAACAATAGTGCCACCCGAAGCATTCTCCTCGCTCACAGCCAGCGCATAAGCATAAACCAAGCCGCGGCTCTGCAGGGAAGCACGGTAACCCTTCGCCTTTATATAATAGGTGGCAGCCTTACGCTGTAGCTTCAGCGGACCAGGCAAAACACCTTCATGGTCCAAACCATTTCTGATGCTCTGCTTCATCGTTTGCCAAACCATGTCGAGATAATCCCAGATATCTTCCGATTCGCATTTCTCAACATACTCCCAGAATGAGCGTCCGTTATCATAGCACCATTGCTTGATGTCGGCGAGTTTGTTCAGATCATAAACATCCTTGGCGCCCAGCTCTTCGTTGCCGGCAGTACCATCTGATATGGCTCCACCACCAATACTGTAAACGGTCCATTCGTCAATAATATCGCCGTTCAGATCCTTGCCCACAAATTTCATTCCGTTGGGATGATAAGGCAGGAAAGTCTGTGGCTGCCAGATAATATTCACAGTTTTATGAGGTCTGAGCACTTCTTCTATTGCCACATCAGTCATGTGTCCCTTACCTGTAGCAGCCAGACTTCCATAGAGGGTTACTTCATAATAAGAAGCGTTAGGGCAACGCTCCAGAAAAAGTTTGGCAGCACGCTGAGGTCCCATCGTATGACTGCTCGATGGTCCCTTACCTATTCTATATAATTCCTTTAATGACTTCATTTTTCTCGTATTTAATATTTTTTACTTATCGATTTTTCCCTTTTAATGGGCTCAGTTACTTATTTCTTCAGTTTACCATCCGAAAGTTACTTCATCTGCTTGGCTTTCAGGATGATGACATCCGTGAGAGGTCTGTCGTTGTTTGCCTTATCGGTAGCCACATTCTGAATCTTATCAACCACATCCATGCCTTCAAGCACCTCTCCGAATACAGTGTAGCCGTTGTCAAGGTGAGGAACACCACCATGCTTGATGTAGCCCTTCTGCAACTGTTCTGAAGGAATGGCGTAATACTTGCCGTCCCGTTTCAGTTTTTCTACATAATATTCCATCTGCCGTGGAGAAAAATTTCTGCCCCAGGTGATGTAGAAATCAGTAGACGCCGAAGCTTTGGTCGGATTTTCATCATCTCCTTCGCGAGCAGCACAGAGCTGTCCGCGCTTATGATAATATTTAGGATAGATGATTTCTGCCGGAACCGTATAGTTTACATCAAACTTCTGCGGCTTTTCCATGTTCACCTTTCTGCATGAATAATCGCCACCCTGAATCATGAAATTCTTGATGACACGCTGAAAGATGCAACCGTCATAATAACCCGAATTGACAAGTTTCAGGAAATTATCCCGATGCTTGGGAGTATCGTTGTAGAGAGCCACGAGAATGTTGCCCATCGTAGTTTCCAGCAACACCTGAGGGCAAGTTGGATCGTGCGGTGTTTCCCAGTCGAGCAGAGAATCGGGCTTAGACGCCACAACTTTTCCGGCTGGTTCTGATGTGTTCTGATTGCCTTCATTCTGAGCGAATGTCGTAACAGGCACCGTAAGAAGAGCGAGTGTCAATAATCTGATAATCTTCTTCATATTTTTGTATAATTTTACATCTATTTATGTTATCGGATGCAAAGATAATGATTTTATTCTAAAAAATTGATTTTTTATGCGGGAAAAGTTACTTTGTTTCATACATTCTTCATATCTTTGCAGCAGAAGACAGAAAATGCAATCAATTATGAAGAAAAAAATATATATTATCATCGCTTTTTGCACTTTCCTCACTACAGAAACAAGTGCACAGCAACAGGTAAGCTTCGGACCATTGCACAGTCCGGACAGTCCGCGCGAAGAATGGTTGCTGCCTGGCGATACGGTTTACCAGGCAGGAAAACCTATGATTTATCAGGGAAAACCGGTGAAGAATGCATATATGACTCCTGCCCGACTATCAGATAAGAAAGAAACTCTCGGCAAAAACGGATTGTTGGGTGATGCTTCGCTAGACAGCACCTATTATAATAATCCCATCTCCAACCTTACCAACGGCTTGAGTTATCCGTTGGGCTATGGCTGGGGGCTGCACAAGGGATTGAATCTCTCGGTAGATCTTTCTGCCTTTGCCACATTCGGCAAGAATGTGCCTCACAGAGGCGGTTTCACTCAGACCATCGATGCAACCTACCTAACGCCACTCACCAAAGACAACAAACTCTGGTTGGCTCTGGGCACTTATATCAACAACGTAAACTATGGTGGAGACAGTTATCATGACGGTGGAGTCTACGGCATTCTGGGCTACCAGTTTAATGAGCATTGGGAGGCTTACGTATACGGTCAGCTTAGTGTAGCCAACAATTACAATTCTCTCTACGGCCGTTATGGCGGTTATGGCTATGGTCCCTACGGCTATTCGCCTTGGGGCTACGAAATGTATCCTTGGGGAATGGGAAGAGGAATCATGCCGGGTGGTTACGGAATGGGAGTACCTGGCGCCAACGTTTTAGGAGCCGGCGTAAGATACACTAATTCCAAAAAGACTTTCTCTATCGGCTTAAACGTAGAAGGAGTATGGTATGATAATAAGACGCCGTCCTATTTTAAGCAATACGACTATCCTGTGCCAAAGGCGCCTGAAAAGGATTAAGAAAAAGATAAAGCATAAAAAGAAAGAGGTTCACTTTTCAATATAATCATATTGAAGTGAACCTCTAAGTTTATTCTGAAAAGAATCAGTTTACATAGCATCATCTCTCTCCATGAGATTATACCTATGAGTTTAGATTCTATTCAGCGAGAATCTGGACTATTCTTTCTGCTGAGCGACCATCCCATCTGTCAGGAATGCCCGCTTTCTTCCATTCACCCTTCAGAAGTTTGTGCATAGATTGCTTCAGTAACTCCGGATCTTCAGCAACTAGTTCGTTTGTACCCACCTTTACAGTTTCAATATGCTCAGTATAGCTGTTGAGCGTAATGCAAGGGACCCCATTGAAAGTAGCTTCTTCAGCCACATTACCCGAATCGGTAATCACACCTTTGGCGTGAGCTGTAAGATAAGCAAACGACAGATAATCGAGCGGCTGAACCACCTGGATTCCACTCTGATGATTACTCTCTTCCTGATAAGCCTTGAATGCGAGCACGAAGCCCAAGGCTTTACCTCGAAGCGGAGCAATCACCTTCACTCCAGCCTGGCGCGCCTCTTCATCTATGACAGAAATGAGCGATTTCATCTCATCAATGTTATTGACGATGGCCTTGCGGTTCAAGGTCAAAACCATATATTCACCTTCTTTCAGATGAAACTCGTCCATGACTTCAGGACGCTGCATTTTAGACTGAAGGAAGCGGATATTGTCGATAAGCACATTTCCTACCATGTAAACCTTAGACAATTCTGCACCTTCCTTGTTGGCGATGCTGTTGTTTGAAATGCCTGCGGTAAAGAGAATATCTGACAAGCCATCAATCACCAGACGGTTGATTTCCTTTGGCATGGTAATGTCAAAACTGCGGGTTCCTGCTGCAATATGAGCAAGCTGCACCCCCTGCTTCTTGGTAACAATAGCCACAGCCATGGTTGAAGCCAGATCATCAACCACAATGACAACATCTGTAGCATTCTGCTGCAGATAGCGCTCAAACTGACCCATCACCTGTCCGGTAAGTTCGTTCATGTTTGGACAGTCTACGCCGAGATAAGCATCCGGTTTCTGAATGCCTAAGTCATCGAAAAGAGAAGATTCCAAAGTCGGATCATCCTCTTTTCCTGTGTAAACCAACTGATAGCTGATTTCGTTACCAGCTTCCTGAGCATTACGAATTGCTCTAATTACGGGCGCAACCTTGATAAAGTTAGGTCTTGCGCCTGCAACGATACAGATTTTCTTCATTTTTATCCTGTTTAATATTTTTACTTACTGAACTTGCAGTTTACTGATATTCAGAGTGCTTTATTTTTTGAGCCAATCTTGAGCCTAAGGGCATTATCCCTTGACTCAAAGGCCTTTATCCCTTGAAAAGGTCTTTGATTCCTCCTATAGAACCCAAGAGATTGGTTGCCTCGTATGGCAGATAAACCACCTTATTATCCTTACCCTGTGCTACTTCCTGCATCATGCTGATGTATTTCTGAGCCAGGAGATAGTTGGCTGGATTCGTACTCTGTCCTACAGCTTCCGTAATCTTCTGAATGGCAATAGCCTCGGCCTCAGCCTTACGGATGCGGGCAGTAGCCTCACCTTCTGCATTCAGGATAGCCTGCTGTTTGGCAGCCTCAGCCTTGTTCACGATGGCAGCCTTCTCACCTTCTGAGAGCAGGCGCTGCTTTTCCTTCTCACCTTCAGAAGTCAGGATGGTAGCACGCTTGTTGCGTTCAGCCTGCATCTGCTTTTCCATGGCCTGGAGCACACTCTCAGGAGGTGTAATATCCTGCAACTCTACTCGGTTTACCTTGATTCCCCACTTATTGGTTGCATCATCCAAAACTGCACGGAGTTTGGTGTTAATCGTATCGCGGGAGGTAAGAGTCTGGTCAAGTTCCATCTCACCTATTATATTACGCAAGGTGGTTTGGGTCAGTTTCTCTATGGCGTTTGGCAGATTGTTGATTTCATACACACTCTTGAATGGGTCCACAATCTGGAAATAGAGCAACGCATTTATCTGCATCTGGATATTATCCTTAGTGATTACGTTCTGACGGTCGAAATCGTAGACCTGTTCACGAAGGTCGATGCTGTTTGTATAAAGGTATCTTCCGTTTCTCATCGCCACAATATCCTTGGCATGGTCAATGAAAGGAATGATGATATTAATACCCGGCTTGAGCGTGGCAAAATATCGTCCGAGACGCTCTATGATTTTCGTCTCACTTTGAGGGATGATGACGATGGTTTTCTTAACCACTACGAGTGCAAGTGCTACTAGAGCCACCAGCACATAAATTCCTATGTTCATGATGTTTATACGATTAAGTGAATAATGTTGATTTTAACCTTTTCCTACCTAAACTTTTTCTACCTTGAGGATGATAGATTCGTGACCTAAGATTCGAACCTTATCGCCTACAGCAAGCGGTTCGGCAAGATGCGGAGCTTCCGCTTTCCAATCATCTCCATCCAGCTTCACTCTACCATATCCTCCGGCAGGAATCATCTCGGTCACTTCCCCTATCTGTCCTGCCAGCGCATCGGCGTTACTGCGGCGGTCTTCCCCACCCTTGTGTAGCGATTTCAGCAGATGCGGACGAACCAGCCAGATGCTAAGCATAGAGCAGATAGCCCAAACCACTACCTGCACCCAGAAAGGTGCTCCTACTAATGCCACAGGAATGCTGATGAGCGCACCAATGGCAAAACAAGTAACATAGAAATCGCCGGAAGACAACTCTAAGATGAGGCAGATGAACATCACCGACGTCCATACCAGCCAAAGGTTATGAGATAAATACTCCATACTTAACTATTTTAATTTGATTCTTCAGATTCGAGAGATTCGGAAAATTCCTTATTTTCTGCGGGTTGTAGTCTTCTTTTTTCTACTGGTCTTCTTGGTTGTAGAAGTCTTGCTCGCAGAACCTACCTTATAAGTTGTCTGAGGTTTATAATACTTCAGTGCGGTAGGCATTTCCTTCTGCAAGGCAGCAATACGCTTGGCGTCTGAAGGGTGATCACTGAAAATATCACTCTGATTGCTGCTAGAGCCCTGCGACATTCTCTTCCAGAAAGGAATGGCCTGCTGAGGATCGTAACCTGCCATGGCAGCGAAGATAAGCCCCATGTAATCTGCCTCGGTTTCATTATCACGGGAATACTTCAGATTGCGGAATGAGAAATACTGTCCGGCAACTGCACTTGCCACATTACCTACACCATTACCTACTGTCTGGTTCAACACAGTTCCCAGGATACTTGTACCGGTTTGCTGATTCTGCTGCTTGGTGAGCTGCTCAGCACTATGTTTAGCCACAGCATGAGCTATTTCGTGACCCAAAACGATTGCCAAACCGGTTTCATTCTGAGTGTAAGGTAAAAGTCCTTCATAAACCACGATTTTACCGCCAGGCATACAGAATGCATTGGCAGACTTATCTTGTACCAGATTGAATTCCCATGAATAATTCTTCACATCGGCTTCAAATCCGTTCTGCTTCAAATAGAGTTCAACAGCATTGGCAAGTCTTTTTCCTACTCGCTGAACCATCGCCGTATTGGCTGCATTGGTCGACTTCTTGGCAGAAGCCATATACTTTGTGTATTCCTGATTAGACAGACTGAGAACCTGCTCATCGGATACAGAGATGCGATGAGTGCGACCGGTCAGAGGCACCGTCTGAGTAGTGCCGCAAGATGACAGCGCAAGGACTGCCACAACCGTCAAAACTAAAACCTTAAACTTTTTCATCTTAACTTACTTATGTATATTAAATATGTTTATTCATTAAGTTTATGTGCTGTTTGAAACACATTTTCTCTGCAAATATACTATTTCTAGTTGAAACCACCAAAGAAAAATGAGAAAAACATGAAATATAACCTAAAAATAACACAAGATAACTGACAAAAAAGGGGTGTACGAAAAAAAGATGGCAAAAAAATAAGGTGTGGCACAATCTTTGCAGTTTCGCAAAACCGTCAGACTGCCAGATGACAGCTGCCCGAGAAAGCAGCATTATCAGCAGACTGGGTTTAAGAAGTATAACATTAAAATATTTTAATATGAACGCAAAGAAGGAAGTGCCTGTATTGCTCTTGACAGGCTACCTGGGTAGTGGAAAGACAACCCTTCTCAACAAGATTTTAGCTAACGAAAAAGGTATTAAGTTTGCCGTCATCGTCAACGATATTGGTGAAGTCAATATTGATGCAGCCCTGATAGAAAAAGGTGGCGTAGTAGGTCAGAAAGATGATTCGCTCGTTTCTCTCCAGAATGGTTGCATCTGCTGCACATTGAAGATGGACCTGGTAGAACAGCTCAAGGAAATCGTAGACATGAAGCGTTTCGATTACATTGTCATCGAGGCTTCCGGAATCTGCGAGCCTGCTCCTATTGCACAGACCATCTGTTCTATCCCGTCCCTCGGTCCTCAGTACATCGAGAATGGCATACTGCGCCTTGACAGCATCGTTACCGTAGTAGATGCTTTGCGCATGAAAGATGAATTCTCCAACGGCAGCGACCTGATGAAGAAGAATATTAATGAGGAAGATCTGGCTTCGCTCGTCATCCAGCAGATTGAGTTCTGCAACATCATTCTTCTGAATAAGGCTGCAGAGGTTGAGCCTAAGGAGCTGGAGCACCTGAAGCAGATTATCCGTGCTATCCAGCCTAAGGCAGAAATCTTTGAATGCAACTATGGTGACGTTGACTTGAATCTGATTGTCAACACCAAGAAGTTTGATTGGGAAACCGTATCCACTTCAGCCGGTTGGATTCAGGAAATTGAATCAGAAAGAAACGAAGAGCATGAAGAAGACGATGAAGAAGAAGCACATGAACATCATCACCATCATGACGAGGAAGACGAACATGAGCATCATCATCATGACCACGATGACCATGACCACGATGACCATGACCACGAGCATGACGAGCATGAACATCATCATCATCACCATCATCACGACCATGACCATGATCATGAAGGCGGAGAAGTTGAGGAATACGGAATCGGCACCTTCGTTTACTATCGTCGCAAGCCTTTCGACCTGGGTCTCTTCGATGATTTCGTAGCAAGAAAATGGCCTAGAGACGTGGTTCGCGCCAAGGGAATCTGCTATTTCGATGATGAGCGCGACATGTGCTACGTGTTCGAACAGGCTGGCAAGCAGAAGACTGTAAAGCAGGCTGGTCAATGGTTGGCTACCATGCCGAAAGACGAACTCGCCCAGGTCTTGATGAATAACCCACAGCTGCAGAAGGAATGGGATCAGGAATTGGGCGACCGCATGATAAAAATCGTATTCATCGGTCAGCATATCAAGGAGCAGAAAGATGCTATCATTGCTGAGCTCGACAAGTGCTTGGCATAAAACAGATTAAAGAAGTAGACAAGCAGAACAGAAGTCTATCTTCAGAACAAATATTGCAGAATCTTATTCTGCCCAGTTCTTAGCAAAAAGCAAAGGAAAAATAGCTCAAAATGAGCAGGAAACAAGAAAAACGGAGGAAAACGAACAAAAAAGTGAAGTTTTTCCTCCGTTTTTTAGTTTAATTCGTTTTTTTTTGTTAATTTTGCACCCGAATAATAAAAGCGTAATAAATATGAAGACAAACTTCAGACCGGCGTATATAAAGGACTTTGCTGCTTGCTGGAAAGTCATCGACCAGGCTCGCCAAAGTATGATAGAATCGGGACGTCACCAATGGACTGAGGAATATCCATCAGAAAAAGACATCAGAAAAGACATAGAAAATGGCAACGCCTTCGTTCTGACAGTAAACGAAGAGGTGGTTGTCTATGGAGCAGTCATATTGAATGGTGAACCCAAATATAAGAAATTAGTAGGTAACTGGATTACTGATGGCGATTATTATGTAATACATCGCTTTGCCACATTGCCTAGTTTCCAGCGTGAAGGTTTGGCGCGTATTTTCATCAGTAAGGTGAACAGCATGTGCGAGGTAGAAAAAATACCTAGCATCAAGGTTGACACCAACTTTGACAATACGCCGATGATTAACCTTCTGTCTTCGATGGGTTTCTGCATCTGCGGACGTGTAAACTATGGAGGAAACAGAGGTCAGCGTTTCGCCTTTGAAAAACTCTCCATAGCCATGGAACCTGCAGAATAATTTCTGGCCATCGAAAAACACAACATTTGATTAACATCCTCAAACATTCATTATGGAAGAGAAACTATTGCAGATGAAGAGCTTGGTTGAAAGACTCAACCAAGCTTCGGATAGTTATTATAACGGAAAAGGCGAACTCATGACCGACTATGAGTGGGACGCCCTTTTCGACCAGCTCAAGAGATTGGAAGAGGAAACAGGCGAAATTCTGCCTGACTCCCCTACTAATCGCGTGTCAGAAGATTCTATCGTAGGAAAGAAAGAGGAGCATGAATTTGCCGCCCTCTCTCTGGCAAAGACCAAACAGGTAAGTGATCTTGTAAAATGGGCAGAAGACCGCCCTATCTGGATTTCATGGAAACTGGACGGACTAACCCTCGTAGTAACCTATGACGGCGGAAAACTCACCAAAATCGTTACCCGCGGTAACGGACACATCGGCACCAACATTACCCACTTGGCTCCAGCCATTTCAGGCATTCCTGCTACCATTTCAGAGAAAGGACATCTTGTAGTGAGAGGAGAAGCCGTCATTTCGTATTCTGATTTCGAACAGTTCATCATCGAAAGCGAAGGCGATTACGCCAATCCACGAAACCTCGCTTCAGGCTCACTCACGCTGAAGGACATTGAAGAGGTGAAGCAGCGCCACATCCAATGGATTCCGTTCACCCTGGTTTATACTGAGCGGGAACTTACCTCATGGGGCGAACGCATGCAGATGCTGAAAGACCTGGGAATGAATCCTGTAGAACGTGAGCGTATTGACCACCCTACCACAGAAAATATCCAGCAGGAAATAGACAAGTTTACGGAGAAGGTGACAAGCAAGAAGAATCCTTTCCCGGTAGACGGACTGGTGATTTGCTACGATGATACGGCTTATGCAGCTACGGGGTCGGTTACAGGCCACCACGCTACGAGGGCAGGATTTGCCTTTAAATGGCAAGATGAACATGCTGACACCGTACTCGACCACATCGAATGGTCGTGCGCAGCCAGCACCATCACGCCTGTAGCTGTTTTCAAACCGGTAGAACTGGAAGGAACCACCGTGCAGCGTGCCTCGCTCTGCAATGTAAGCGAATGCGAGCGTCTGGGCATTGGCGACAAGGGAACCAGACTGCAGGTCATCAAGGCCAATAAGATTATCCCGAAGGTAATCAATATTACAGAGGTTGTGGGGAGTTTTGTCATTCCTGCCGAATGTCCGGTTTGCCATGCGCCAGCCGTAGTGCGCGAGAGCGAGAGCGGCACCAAGACTCTCCATTGCACCAATGCAGCCTGCCCAGCCAAACAACTTAAGAAATTTGCCCGCTTCGTCAGCAAGGAAGGAATCAATATTGACGGAATCTCAGAACAGACTGTCTGGAAATTCATCAATCATGGTTTTATCAGGGAATATGCTGATTTCTACAAACTGAAGAATTATGCGTTCGAGATTTCCTGTTTCGAAGGATTTGGCAAGAAGAGCGTAAGCAATCTTCTGGAGAGTGTTGAGAAGAGCCGCCATACTGATGGCCGTCATCTGCTCTACGCCTTGAATATTCCGCTCTGCGGCGGCGATGTGGCTAAAAAACTGCTCAGCCGTTACAAGGTAAAGGAACTGATAGAAACGGCGCGCCTGAGCATGTTCGAAGATGAGTTTGCAAGCATTGATGGTATTGGACCTGAAAAGAGTGCCAAGTTTATCGCCTGGTTCAAGGATGATGTTCATTTCCAGCATGTGCAGCATCTGCTGTCCGAGCTGATTATCGAGGAGCATGAGCCTGTAGAAACGGGAAATAAATGCCAAGGACTGACTTTCGTCGTAACGGGAGATGTGCATCATTACAAGAACCGCAACGAGCTGAAAGCTTATATTGAAAGCCAGGGAGGCAAGGTTACGGGAAGCGTGAGCAAGAGTACTAACTTCCTGATAAACAACGATGCAGCTTCGCAGAGTTCGAAGAACAAGAAAGCCCATGAACTCAATATTCCGATTATCACAGAGGATGAGTTCATTGAAAAGTTTCAGGAGTAAACAAGTGAATTAAGCGAAATAAAAAGCGAAAGCCAGATTCCGGATTACGGACTTGGCTTTCGCTTTTCTAGTTTTAAGAACCTGCAAATTCTCTGTTATTATTCTCCCAGGAACTGACCCATGAAGAGAATGGCGCCACTATTACGTTCTGTAATGAAATAAACGAATGGACGGTTGGCATGAAATTCTACACGCTTCATCTCGTGAGGACCCAGTGAGGTCAGCATCACAGCAGCTGTTACGGCAGCAGCCTTGGTTCCACGCTCGCTTACCTCAATCTTTGCCTTCTGCAACATCTTCGATACGTAGAAACTGCCATTGGCAAAACGGCAGAAATCTGCCGTGCCTGGCTGGAAGATGCTTGGAGCGCCCAATTTACTGATAATCTGGTTGAGCGACAAATCCATCTCTGTGGTAAACTTAGGGAATTTTAAATCTACCTGGCAACGGTCCATGTCATTACTCAACTTCTGAAGTTTATCTGCATCCATCTCCTTCATCACCTCGCTGATGCTCTTGCCAGCCTTAGGAAGAAGAACGGTCATCTGATAACTTCCATTTCCGTATGGCAGCTCTACAGCCTGCAACATATCATTTTCAGTATAGGCAAACTTCTTGTTCTGGTGCATCATGTTCACCTTCTTAATATCGCGGGTGTAACCGCTGAAGTTCTCAAGTCTAGTGTTCTTCGCATCAAACTTCTCCTGCCAGATTCCATTAAAATAAATAGCATTCAGGAGGTAAGAAACGGCTGCAGGGTCTACCTGGTCGATGATGCTAGGAATCATGCCTTTAGTCTGCTTCTTGCACCAGTCATTAATGCGAGTGGCAGATTTAGGAGAGGTAAAGTCCATGCTCTCCACGCCAGCCTGATAAGAATCGGCCACGGTACGAGCGAAATCGCTGTTCAATGTGAAATTCTTGTTGATAGCGATAAAGTTGGCAATGTTTACGGTTGTCTGCTTGTCAAGTTTGCCAGCCGAAAGCATCAGCGCCTTATAACAGTCGTTGAGTTCCTTCACGCTCATGCCCTCGCAACCGATTGCCTTCAGAATCTCTTGCTGAGTCTTGCCGTCGGCACCATTCGCAAGCATTCCCATCAGATAGGCGATGCTCATTGGAGAAACCACCTCAGAATCCATGCCGCTAATCTGCTGATAGAGTCTGAAAGCGAAATCATTATTCTTCTTCACGATGTTCTGCTGAGCCTCTGAGAGGACAAGATAACTCTCGTCCATTTCCTCATCTGCCGACGGACGGGCAGCCTCTGCCTCCGTTATCTTCTCAGCCTTTGTTGCGTTCTCATTCTGTGTATTCTTGCTAGTGCTGCAAGAAGTCATTGCCATTGCAGCTGAAGCTAAAATAGCTGCACTAAATACTTTCTTGTTCATATTTCTCTAATTTATTGGTTCATTTTAATGACTCAACGCTCCTGAACCCAAAGGGACAGTTCCTCTTTAAAAGGCTGTTCCCGAATCGGAATCTGAATCGTGAGTTCTGAAGATAAAATGAAAAATCGGCTAATCCTTGCACGGGAAAAGCCGATTTTACTATTTCTTAACAAAAAATATCTATGTTCTTTACTGAACGTGCGCATGTGGTTCAAGTACGGGCTGAAGGCCCAAAAGCTCCTAGCCCAGGGCATCGCCCTGGGTTATAATGGTTTTTATGAATACGCCCTGAAAGGGCAAAAGCTTTATAAACAATTAAAATTAGAAATAATATGAATCATTTAAAACATATACTTTTTGCCAGTGCTCTCGTGGCTTCTATGAGTGCCGCTGCGCAGGAAACCTATCAGGATACCAAGTTGGCAGCCAGCCAACTTACGGGTACCGCCCGCTATGTAGGTATGGGTGGTGCGATGGAGGCCTTGGGTGCTGATATCTCCACCATCAGCACCAACCCAGCCGGTGTGGGTCTTTTCCGCAAGAATCAGATCAGCCTCACTGCCGGTGTCATCGCCCAGAGCGGTGCTGATAATAGCGTTTCCTTTGGCAAATATGCCATCGATTTCGACGGCAAGAAGAGTCATCCAACCTTTGATCAGATAGGTATAGTCTGGTCAACGAAGATGAGAAACTCCAGTGCACTCAATCTTGCGTTCAATTATCATAAGAGTACCGACTTCGGACAGATCCTTACCGCTGCCAATTCGCTCACGAATGCTTCGCAGAACAAGTTGACTGCAGCTAAGAACGCAGAGGGTGTGGATGGATGGAGCTCTGTGGATGCAAACTTTGGCGGTTACAAGGATAATAGTGGCAAGTATCAGAATGGTCTGCTTAGCCTCACCTCTAATGGCTATTTGTCTTACGCCGAAGCCCAGTCTTATCTCTTCGGACAATATCAGCATGGCTACATCGGCAGCTACGATTTCAACATCAGTGGTTCTATCGGCAATAGAGTATGGCTCGGTCTTACCGTCGGTTTGCATGATGTTCATTACAACAGTCATTCCCTCTATGCAGAGAATCTAGTGGATGGCAACTTCAGCGATTCCTACGAGCAGATCAAGATTACGGGTACTGGATATGACGTGAAGGCTGGTATCATCTTCCGTCCGGTAGAGGAGTCTCCTTTCCGCATCGGTGCCTACGTCAATTCTCCTGTGTTCTATGATCTTTCGCTCAGCGCAGCCCACGATCTGAGTATGTATGGCAAAAATGCGCCAGCTACTTTCCAGGATAAGGATGCAGCTGGCAATATCGTCAATGTGCCTTGCTACACATTGGGTGATAAGGGACAGACTGTGGATTACGACTTCCGCTTGAACACTCCTTGGAAGGTGGGTGTCAGCATGGGTCATACCGTGGGCAATTATCTTGCCCTGGGTGCAACCTACGAGTATGCCTGGTACGATCATATTGACAACCGTGTGAAGGATGGCGGTTACTACGATTACTACTGGGGTGATTATTACGAGTCAAGCAGCAGCGATGATGCGATGAATGCAGATACCCGTGCCAACCTGAAGGGCGTAAGTACATTGAAGGTGGGAGCTGAAATCAAGCCAACCTCTATGCTTTCTCTCCGTTTCGGTTACAACTATGTATCACCGATGTTCAGAGAGAATGCCTATCGTGATCAGTCGATTGGCAGCAATGGTGTAGATATCGCTACTTCTACCGATTATACCAACTGGAAGGCGATGAATCGCTTTACCTGCGGTGTGGGTTTCAACTACGAGAACTTGAATATTGATGTAGCTTATCAGTATGCTACCCAGAAGGGTGATTTCTATCCGTTTATGAGCTATGTGAATAAGGATGATGCTACATTGGATAATCTCCCTACTTCTTGTAAGGTAGATAACAATCGTCATCAGCTCCTGCTTACGGTAGGTTACAAGTTTTAATTAAGCCGAAGGTTTAAAGAATGCAAAAAACAGAGCTTTCTTCGTTTTTTTTAGTAAAAAAAGACTAGAAAATTTGGTCGTTTCGCAGAAAAGTTCTATCTTTGCAGGTATAAAAAGAAGGATTTAAGTAAATACATAGATAATGGAAAATCTCCCTAAAGTGATAGGGGATAAAGATATTAGTTTTTTTAGTGGTTAATTTAGTTTTAGTAAGTATGTGGTAGGATCTGTTGTGAAACAGATCCTATTTTTTTTGTCTGAAATAATGCCATTAAAGAGGGTGCGTCATGGACTTATGACACACTCTCTGTAATAGATAAAATCTTCTCAAAAACTAATCACATGCAGCTTTCGTTCTGCTTCCTTGCAGCTTACACGCAGCTTGAAACACCAAGCGAAGTGGCTATTGCGGTGAGAATGCTAATCGCAATCTGAATCACCATTTTCCAAGTATCCTTCTTCATAGACTTTTGTCTTTTAGAAATTTACTTCATCGCTGCCGCCGCCTTCACTTCCGGTATTGCCGCCGCTGGTTCCCTGGTCACCAGTGGTTCCGCTACCGCCAGCTCCCTGCGTTCCACTGCCTTCAGTTCCGGTAGTACCACTGCCTCCGGCATTGCTGCCACCGGCAGTGGTTCCGTCGTCGTCGCCATCTCCGTCAGGAGTAACTGGAACGTTGAGGTCCACGTTGGTCTTGCCCTCCCTGATTGCCTTGATCACGGCTGCCTGAGCACTTCGGCTAGCCACGAGGTTGAATTCTGCGTCGTCGAGCAGGTTCTTGAACTGCTGACCTGGGTCCCACTGAACCTTCACGTTGGTGATGTTCTGCGCCGTAAACTTGTCGGCAGTCTCTGCACCCTTGGAGGCGAGCAGGAGAGAGAAATCGCCCAGGTCGCCCAGTCGGATCTTCTTGCCCTCGAGCAGCATCTCTCTCATGCAGTCCACTGCCATGTAGAGGATGGCGCTGATGTCGGCTCTGGAATACACACTGCCGTGAGAAGTGATGTGCTTGGCAAACTTCTCGATGGTCATCACATCGGTGTACTGCGAGATGGCGAACGCATTCTGCTTCTCGGTCTTCACCAGGTCGGTGTCCTTCTTGTCCGGCTCCTTGCCGTCCTTCTTTGCCTGGTTGATACGTGACTTAGCCTGGTTGATCTCAAGGAGGTTTGCGTTCACGCTGCGCATTACGATACTGTAGTTAATCATACTCTGTACTGTGTTTAAAAGTTCTTAGAAAATCACAACTGCCCGGAAAGCCCTCGTTGCCCCCGATTTTGGGTCTTCATTGATGACCGGCGCCTGCCATCATTTTAGACCAGCTGCGGTCTTCTATTATGACCGCCTTTTGGCACGATAGGCTGTTCCTTCGATTGCTGGTGCAAAGATACGAAGATTTTCTGTATCTACCAAATTTTTGTATGTGATAAGGAGCGATTTTCAGCAAAAACGCTTACGATTTGAAACTTCGTTAAAAAACGAACTCTGTTTCTTATGGGGCGCATCTCTATGTTTTTGCGGTGCCGAAAACTATGTTTTTCGGTATAAATCAGCATATTACAAAGTGATACCCATTTTATAGGGTACGTATTCAGTATTCAGTATTCAGTTTTTTTCGCTCTAGTTACCATTCTCTGTATA
>OIDY01000114.1_pt1 | contig 20242 bp, 18 predicted proteins | sample 1581691 | NCBI WGS metagenome assembly OIDY01 (sample SAMEA3882537, study PRJEB24775) | human gut metagenome | biome: human-associated habitat; feature: intestine environment; material: feces | place: Netherlands | collected 2009/2010
TAGTGATTATTTATTAGTGATTAAGAATTGACAGTTAAGTCATTCTTGATGATTCCCAATAGAAAAATCCCTGCTGTAGGAAAGGCTTCCTATGGCAGGGATTTTTTAGATAATAAACGTCTTACTCAAATTCAATATGTTCTTGTGAAGGAATACGGAAAGAGAACCACGTTTCTCCATCTTTATTGGTGATAGCTAAGTCGCCTCGTGTAATAGTGTCCATGCCAATGATAATGTCATTGTCTTCTAAATCACACGCAAGAACTTCCAAATCTTTTATCCAAGCACCTTCTTTGGCAAAATATAGGCTTATTTTATAAGTGTAAGCCTCTACATTTCCGCCAATTCCTGCAATCATGGCTTTTTGGATAGGTTCCAATCCTAAAGCATCTGCTATGTTTCTGGATATAATAGTGTTTGTAGCACCTGTATCCCAAAGGACATCCTTGGCTTCGCAATATTCAAGTTTATTGTTAGTTGCAGGTTTTATCACAAAACAACTTGACAGAATGCTTTCAGCCTTTGCAGGATATTTTTGTGTAATAGACTTTTTCATCTTGAAGTTTTTATTGAGCCTTAACCTTGTGGATGGTAGCAAGTCGTGCTATGTGTCCTTTCGGAAGTGGAGACATAGTAATCTCGCTATGAGCAGGGAAAAACTTGTCGATGTCTTTGTAGTCTATGGTATGAACTTGTATTTTCTTGTCTTTTGTTTCCATATAGCTTTCCTTTCTTTTATTATTGTTGCAAAGATACGCTGAAAATTCGAAACTACCAAACTTTTCTAGTAATTTTTGAGATTTATAGTCAAATGATAAGGGTGTACCAAAAAAGCAGTGAAAACTTTGGTTGTTTCAAAATTTAATCGTAAATTTGCAGCAAAAACTATAATAATGAAGAGTTATGGAAGAAAAATTATCGACTATATATTTAAGAGATGGGAGGAACGCCCTGCAATATGTTATGAGCTTGAGCGAAAAGTACAGGCAGATAGCGACCGAAGCGATATTCGAGTGTTTGAGACTGGGCTATCCACTCAACAATATGGAGATAACAGGCAAAGCACGAGAACTGCAGAGGAAGAGGAATGCCTACGTTTGATAAAAATCGCCAAAGAACAAGGCTTGTATATAGATAAGTCGGACTGGGGTAAATTTGGTGACAGACGAATGATTCCTTAGTTCCATCTTTCTCTGTTCTTAGTTCCGTCGTTTACTCTTATAGCAAGTGATGTGAATCGGCGTTGATAAAAATGCCTTCACACTTAAGAGTATGAATATCAGTGTATTGTGGTTGCTGTGAAAGGAGAAATGATTTTGTAATGCAAAAAAGAGTTTTCCATAGATATTCGATTACTTATTTAATACCCAAGAGTAGATTCTAGAAGAAATGTTTGGAGATTACGAAAAAAATGATTAGTTTTGCAGTTGAATAGGCTGATAGGTTATTATCACCGGAAACTTAAAAGATAGAACAATGGCAGAATTGAAATTATATCCAGTAGGAATCCAGACATTCGAGGAAATAATCACTCGGAATCTTCTGTATGTAGATAAGACGGAATATGTCTATCGCATGACTCATAGCGGTGGCAAGCATTTCTTCTTAAGTCGTCCGCGCCGTTTCGGAAAGTCATTGCTTGTTTCAACATTCAAAAGCTATTTTCAAGGCAAAAAGGAACTGTTCAAAGGATTAGCCATCGAAAAGCTGGAAAATGAGTGGACGGAATATCCTATACTGCATTTCAGTATGGCAGGAGGTAAGCACATGGAGAAAGACCAGCTGGAAAGATATTTGGGAAGACGACTTGCTGAGCAGGAAAAGGTATGGGGTATTACATCTCCTGCAGTTGATGCGAATGACCGTCTCATTTCGCTCATTCAGACTGCTTATGAAAAGACAGGTAAGCAGGTTGTCGTACTGATTGATGAGTATGATGCACCTCTTCTTGACGTTGTTCATAGCGAGGTTAACTTGCCGGTGCTTCGCAATGTTATGCGCAATTTTTATAGTCCGTTGAAGGATTGTGAACCAATGCTCCGTTTTGTCTTCCTGACCGGTATTACGAAGTTCTCTCAATTGAGTATCTTTAGTGAACTGAATAATATTACGAATATAAGTATGGATGATGAGTATGCAGGAATCTGTGGTATTACCAGAGAAGAATTGGAAACACAGATGTCTGCTAATGTTGATGTGTTGGCGGAGAAAATGGGCAAGAGTAGAGAGCAGATGCTTGAATCCTTGCGAGAGTTTTATGATGGTTATCATTTTGCTGCCCAGTCACCTGATATATTTAATCCATATAGTTTGCTGAATGCCATGGCAAAAAGCAAGTTGGATTATTATTGGTTCTCTTCAGGCACACCAACTTATCTGATAGAAATGCTCAAGAAATTCCAGGTTATGCCATCGGAGATTGGTAGTTGTGAAGCCGACCAGTCGGAGTTTGATGCACCAACAGAAGGTATGTCATCTGTTATGCCTTTATTGTATCAGAGTGGTTACATCACCATCAAAGGGTACGATCCGGAGACGGAACTCTATACCCTGGATATTCCTAACAAGGAGATTCGGATAGGGCTATATCGTAGTCTCTTACCTAATTATATAGGTATGAATACGGTGAAGGGAACCACGACCATTGCCAAGATGTCAGCTCTTATCCGCCGCAACGATATGGATGGAGCCATGCAGATGCTTCAGGCTTATCTGGCCACGGTTCCGTATTGCAACAATGCGGACTCTGAGGGACATTATCAGCAGATGATGTATGTGATATTCTCTATTCTTGATAATTATGTAGATGTAGAAGTTCGCACTCCATCAGGGAGGGTGGATATGGTATTGAGAACAGCTACCCATCTTTATCTTTTTGAGTTGAAGCTCAATAAGGATGCTGATGCAGCGATGAAGCAGATCAATCTTAAGGAATATCCTAAGCGCTTCGCTTTAAGCGGCTTGCCAATCGTAAAGGTTGGGGTTAACTTTGATGTGGCAACGCATAATATTACGGATTGGAAGATAGAAATGGAGTAATTCCGCAACACTATTATAACTTAAACTTTTTGTTGCTCAGGTACTTAAAAAGTTTAAGTTATAATAGTGTTGCGGAATTAAGGGAATGTTATTGATTTTTTAACACGCATAATTTGCTAGTTTCCATCATTTTTCTTATTTTTGCAGGGATATTCTGTATCTCTTATGTAGAGATTCAGCTGACCGACATCAAAAACGAACTTGATTCGCATGATGAAAGAGACAAATATACAACCACAGGTTACGTCCACTATTGCAGGGACGACGGCGAAGCCGAGGGAATAAGTGAAGAAAACGCTTAGAAAATGGCTTCCAAAAAGCCTGATGAAGGGCTTAAAAACCTGATGATGCAGGATTGTATGTGGCTGTAGTGAGCCTCAAATCCGCAACTAAGATAAGTGAATTCTTTGACATGGCAAAATCCTTGGCAACTTTTTGTCGCTCAGGAACTTATAAAGTTTAATTTATAATAGTGTTGAGGAATTAAGGTTAGCAAGAAAGTATTGATAGAAGAAGATTTTGATTTTTAGTAATATGGCATCTTGGAAACATACAGATATAATCGTTGATGGGCAGCCTGTGAAAGCGCAGGCTCCCATCATCGTTTCGGCAAGTAGAAGTACGGATATTCCTGCATTCTATGCCGATTGGTTTTTTGACCGCTTAAAGAAAGGTTACTCAGCATGGACTAACCCATTTAATGGTGTGAAGTCCTATGTGTCGTATGACAAAACTCGCTTTATCGTTTTTTGGTCAAAGAATCCTCGTCCGGTTCTTCCATATCTTGATTATCTCAAAGAAAGAAATATCAGGTGCTATATACAATACACATTGAATGATTATGAAAAGGAAGGATTGGAGAAAGTTCCTTCACTTTCAAATCGTATTGAGACATTCAAAATGTTATCTGATAAACTTGGTGCGAACGCTGTTGTTTGGCGTTTCGACCCGATGATTCTTACGGATGACATTACTATAGATGACCTTATTCATAAAGTTGAGAAGATTGGTGACCAGCTCAAAGGATATACGGAGAAATTGGTGTTTTCATATGCTGACATCAAGCTTTACAAAAAGGTTAAATTGAATCTTGAAAAGAATGGCATTCCATATCATGAGTGGGAAACTGCCCAAATGGAGGAGTTCGCTATGAAATTATCAAAAATGAATAGCGAAAGAAACTGGAATTTCCAGCTTGCCACTTGCGGAGAGCAGATAGATATTGATAAATATGGAATAGCTCATAATAGGTGTATTGATGGGGATTTAATCACTCGCTTGGCGTGGGACGATAAGGTGCTTATGGATTTTATGAAGGTTAAAATTCAGCAGATGCCGGCACCGTCATTGTTTGATGATGCACCATCATTACCTGATGGCGCAATTATTCTGCCACACAATCAATTCTTCCTGAGTGCTCACAAGAAGGATCCTGGACAAAGAGCCTTGTGTGGATGTATGGCAGCAAAAGACATTGGTGAATATAACACTTGTCCACATTTATGTGAATACTGCTATGCAAATACAACTAAGCAAATAGCTCTGGAGAATTGGAAACGTCATCAGCAGAATAAAAATGCTGATACAATAACTGGAAAATAATTATGCCAAATTTTATAGATATATTCAGAAGAAACGGGAATATCTCGTTTGTCGGTATGAGAAATGCTGCATTGGCACTTCTTCCTACTGATCGAACGAGTCGTAATAAGTTGTACCAGGATTTAGAGCGTGGAAAAGGCATATTGGATGATGAAGACCATCTTAATATGTATCTACATAGCTTTGGTAAAATGCACAAAGCGAAGCTTGAAACTACTTTTAGTAGTATTCCTGATATTTCTGGAATCTTCTCTGGAGAAGTGGAGATTTACGACTGGGGTTGTGGTCAAGGAACAGCCTCTGTATGCTTATTGGATTTTCTCCATTCAAAGAATATATCACCTAATATCAAGCATTTTTGCTTGGTAGAACCATCAACTGCTGCTGTCGAAAGGGCAACACAGGTTATAGAAAGTTTCAGTTCTGAATATTCTGTAAAGTCCATTACTAAGGATTTTGACTCTTTGAGTCCGGAAGATTTCAAAAAATCGAATATAAGAAAAGTACATCTTTTCAGTAATATACTCGATGTAGAAGCCTTTGACCTTGCACGATTCATTCACTTGTTCCAACAGCTATTCGGAAGTGATAACTATTTTGTGTGCGTCGGTCCATATTATAGTAACAACAGACGTGTTGATGAATTTGTAGCTGCTACATCACCTGACATTATGTATGCCACGATGAACAAGGAACGTGGTACATGGCAGGGTGACTGGACAATTTCAATGCGTATATTCTTCAAACATTTCGGCCATATTGAGACTGTTGAGAATATTCGTAAACGTATTGAAGATTCGCATAAGAAAGAACAGTTCTTTGCAGGATTTGTACTTGATGCAGTCGCAGAGGAATATAGTAAATCAGATAAGGCAGATAATGCAGAAGGACTTTATCGTTCTCTTTCAGCTTTCGATGTCAAATCAAATATACCTCTTGCTTATAATTCAAACACAGACTCCAAACTTGCAGTCTTGGCGAATATCATATCAAGAGGTTTGCCAACAAAGGCTCCGTTGTTATTAGAGAATACTTTTGCAGAGTTATTCCATATTTCAACCAAGCCAAAGGAAGGGGCAATACTTGATTATAAGTCCAATCATAAAGTTTTGGTGCAGGAAATTTATGAAGCCCTGCATATTATAGATCCTCGTTTCAATGTAGATTTCTATAATGGAGATATGCTTGACAGCTCCTTTGAGAAAGATTTTATTGAAAAATACTTGGAAGGTTCTCAAAGTGAATATCTGATTCAAGTTTTTGAGCCACAGCGTAATCTTTCATCAATTGTAGATATTCCAGATAGAAAATTCAGCAAAGACCAACGAGTAGATTTCGCATTAGAGATTCCTTATGGTGATGCAAGAACCGGCTTCATTCTTGAAATGGACGGTCTGCGTTATCATTCTAATATATTCCGTCGAATTAATGATGAGCGACGTGACCGAATGGCTCTCAATGGAGGCTGGGACACATATCGTATTGAACAACTGAAAAATATGGCGTTCATGCAAAATTGGGAAAATGACGCTGCTTCAGTTGACTACTTAAAGATAATAAAGGCTAATTATAACAAGACACTGTCTGGAAATTGGTTGAACACTTTGCAAATAGTTCTTGCACCAATGGCTATTGCACGAGTTGAACGAATGTTAGTGGAGGCGATGATGTCTGGTGCTCTTAGTCTCAATAGTGATGTTTGGAATATTGCCATTGTTGAACGTGACGTTCCATGTTCTGCCTTGGCTATAAAAGACCTTTCTGAGAAATATAAGTATGTTTGTGAATTAGCAGGTTCATCAGATAAACTGCCGGAAATAAAGCTTCAGATTATATCAACAGAAGAGTTCAAACAATCTCCATTGCATTTGGGAAACCGTGTTGTTACTCAAATGCCAGAAGGACATTTTGACCTTTGCTTGGATATATCAATGTTGCTTAGAGACAACATTGACGCCCTGCCTTTGAATGTCGATGCAGATACAGTCTATCTTATCCGTTCCTCTCATTACAAGAAACGTGAACGCACAATCTGCGCTGCAGACAATATACAATATCCTCCGTTGGTTACAAAGGATGGCACAGGCTCTTATGTAAATATAAAGAAAAGGGAAGATGTCATAACATATTTCCTGCGAGATATTTTCCGAAAGCCTTCATTCCGTCCTGGTCAGTTGCCTATTCTTAGCCATGCTTTGGCTGATAAGACTACTATCGGATTACTACCTACTGGTGGCGGTAAGTCTTTGACATATCAGTTATCTTGCATTTTACAACCAGGTGTTTCAATAATAGTTGATCCTCTCGTTTCACTTATGGTTGACCAGGTTCGGGGGTTGCGTGAAGCACGAATCGATGCTTGTGAATGTGTTAACAGTGGAATGGATGCCAAAGAGAAGGCTAAAAAACTGAATCTTATGCAAAATGGTTCTGTCTTGTTCATGTTCCTTTCTCCGGAAAGATTTATGATGGAGAACTTCCGTTCAAGTTTGCTTACCATGACCGAGAAGAATCATGTCTATTTCTCTTATGGAATTATCGATGAGGTTCATTGTGTATCTGAATGGGGGCATGATTTCCGTACTTCTTATCTCCACCTTGGACGAAACATGATAAATTTCATGAAAACAAAATCAGGTCGTCCATTGTCTATTATTGGTTTGACGGCTACTGCATCATTTGATGTTCTTGCTGATGTTGAGCGTGAATTGACTCTTGGTGGAAACCTTACTATTGACAGTGAAACAATAGTACGTCCTGAGTCTGATTCACGTCCAGAACTAACATACCGTATTATTGAGGTCTTTTCTAATTTTGATGAATTGAGAGAGCCTAATGAGCAATTCTTGCTTAAAGCAAAATCAGATTGGGAACTTAAAGATGTTGTAGCAACAGCAAAGAAGAATAAGATGTATGAGCTACTGCATGAAATTCCTTCTGACATAGTGCAAGTCAATCAGCATGAGACTGAGAAATCAAGGGTTGCTCATATAGAGGACTTTTCTGCTGATGATTTCTATTCGACAGATAGTGAACAACACTATAATAATGCCGGTATAATATTCTGTCCCCATGCGCATGGAACTTTCGGCGTAGAAGATAATGTCTGGGGAACCAGGACAGGTATCTCCACTGAATTGCGAGAGCATGAGCAGGATTTGTCTATGGGTACGTTTGTTGGTGGTGACAAGCCTTCTGGTGATATGAAGTCATTTAATGAAAATGACCAAAATCTGATGGTGGCCACTAAAGCTTTCGGTATGGGTATAGATAAGCCAAATATCAGATACACAATTCATATCAATCATCCTTCATCCATAGAAAGTTATGTTCAGGAGGCTGGTCGTGGTGGTCGTGATAAGAAGCATGCCATATCTTATGTGTTATATGATCCAACTGAATTCATTGAATTTACTATAGATAAAATAAATGATATTCGGTATTTGATGGGAGAGGAAGACCCAACATGGCTTGAATGGTATGTCAATAAATTTGTTCTTGCAGACGATATTCCTGCATTGTGCAAATATAATAACTGTACCAAAGAACAGGCAGATAAGATTCTTGATATTATCAGAAAGCAGGGATTCCTGGAGAACATAGACAAGGACATTAACTTGTGGTTCCATAATAATTCTTTCCGTGGTCTATTCAAAGAGAAGGTCATTCTTGTTGAACTCACAGATAGGATTATCAATGCTAAGCCTACGCTTCTAACAGAGATTCAGGCAAAGTTGAGAGACGAAGCAGGAAACGAAGATGTATGCTTAAAGATAGATACAAAAAAAAATGCAGTTAAAATCATTTCGGAAGAAGATAATAACAGACAATACGGTTATATCTTCCTCGACACCCTGCGCCCAACATATAATTATCTGGGATTTGATTATACGTTATGTTTGTATATATCTAATTGTTTGATTCAGATACTCCAATCATATGAAGATTATTCTGCTAAAGCACTTATGCGCCCATTGGAGGGAGAAGACAATATAACAGAAGGTATATATAAGGCAATGGAACATGCCGACGAAGACGGTAATGCCAGTGTTGTCGTTTCTTGGGAAAATAATGTTCAACAAGATCCTGAAGACTTTGAAGCTTCAATCAAAAATGAGATCCTTGATATCTCAGAGGAACAGGGATGGCAAAACATCAATGAGGACAGATATGGTAAGTTGAATTTGAAAAAGATTGGCGATTTCAATGAGTTAATCGCTAAGATAGCCAGATGTTCTGGTGATGCCAGATGGCTTCGCAATCATGCAAATGAAAGCATCTATAAGAGACTACGAATGGCTTTCTGTAAGAAAAGAGATAAAGACGATACAGATAAAGCCATATACAGAATGTGCTGCATAGGGATTGTTGATGATGTGACTATTGATTATCTGTCACAAACATACGAACTTAAAATCCACAAACGCACTGATGAAGAGTTCAAACAGTATATGTTGGATTTCTTCTGTAAGTATTACTCTTTGGAGCAAGCACAGAAGAAGGTGGATGAAATTGACAGACAGCCAGGGCGCAATTATTTAGACCGTTGCTTGGGTTATTTAACTGCCTTTGTGTATGAATACCTCGAAAAGAAGCGTTATCGTGCCATCGAGGACATGTGTATAGCATGTGAGGACAGTATCATTGAACGTCAAGCAAATGGTAACGACGAATGGCTGAAAGAGTTTATTCATTTATACTTCAACTCTAAGTATGCACGAACAGGCTATGAAGTCAACGGAAAACCTTATTCCCTGAAGGATGATACAGATATAGAGGGAAAAGATGGATTCGATGTCGTTAAGAAGTATATTGAAATCATTGACCCTGTTAATGATAACTCTGGCAGTGAAGTGGATAATGTCAAACATCTGTATGGCGCGACCTTACTTTGTCTGAGAGCACATCCTGATAATGCTGCTTTGCAACTTTTGCTTGCTTATTGCATTACTTTCTTAGGTGCAGGAAATAACCAGAAGCTGAAAAATAATGCTTATAACAATTATATTGAAGGCTTTATGACTTTATATAACAGAGATAATAAGCAGGTCTGGAGTGACATTGACACATTTACATCTTATCTTAAAACCAAAGTTCGTAAAGATGACAAGTTTATCAAGCAGAACTTGGTTGACGATGGTAAGAAGACGATAACACTTTTTGTCCATGAGGATAAATTAAATGAAATAACAAAGAAATATCTAAAATAATTATATCAAAATGGCATACGATATTAACGCTACTTTGGAAAGGTTAGAACAGAACCTAAAGCAACTTGATTCTGCAAGAAAACAAGTTGAAACCACTGTTCAAGCAAGTGAAGAATTGCAAAATGCCGTTGCTGGTTATGTCGCTTCCATCAATTCCATTGTTAAGGAAATCAAAGAATGGGAGAAACAATTAGCAGGAGCACAGGTTGGAATATCAAAAGAATTGCAGATATCAGTGGATAAAATGACTTCTGCTTGCGAATCTATTATTTCCAAATTCACTTCTTCAGTCGATACTTCTTTACTGAAATTTACTGAGCAGAATAACTTGTTGGCAGAAAGGGTTAAAGAACTTAATGCCCTTCGTGAGGAGATAAAAACTACCACAAAAGAGATTCAAACCATTAAAGAGTCTCTTTCTGCCATTTCCAAGGATTTGAAGGATTCTCAAAAGGGTCAAGATGAAGCTATTGCATCAATCAAACAAAAGGTTGATGACCTTCCTTCCAAGATTAAGGAACATGCTGACAGCATTACTGAGAAGTTGAATCAATGGAATCAGGAGTTGAAAAACATAATCGAAGATACTACTCCTACGATAAAATCCATTGAAACAAAAGTAGATGCCGTTACCAATACAGTTAATGGCATACAGACTTCATGCAACACAATTAAAAGAGCCACTGATAATATAAATAACGAGATTAAGAATTTGCAAAATGAATTAGCGACTTCTTCCGAAGCTACGACTAAAGCAATTAAAATCAATCGTTGGATTATTATTGCCGGTATCATTATTCTTGCTGCTTTGCATTTCATTCATTAACAGTAACCGTAATTGTATGCGCAATCGTCCTATAGCAAAACTGATTAAATGGTTTGTCAATCGTGAGAAGGGCAAAGTAGTTGATGCACGTTCCGAGATTCAACGACGTTTTGCTTATCTTGACTGGAATGACCAGAAGAAAATCCTTTTGGCATTCCTTTCTTCCGGCAAAGCCGATCGCAAATGGGCATATAATGAACTGCGTCTTTTTTCAAAACATTATAATTATGAATTATCCTCTTATATCAGAATATCTTGAATCCATTAAGCATTCTGAAGACAAATTTAATGTACTGAGCACCCTTCGTCCTGTTTATGATGAAGCTGGTGAGATAGTGATGTCTAGCGGTAACTTTGCTGTGGTATTCAAGATGAAAGATGAATCCTCAGGGAAACTATATGCAGTGAAGTGCTTTTTGAAAGAGCAAGAGGGACGTGATATAGCATATCAGCAGATAACAGATGAATTGGAATATGTGTCATCAAACTATTTGTGCTCCATCAAGTACTTCCAAAAAGAATTGTTTGTTGATTCTACAGTTTCTTCTGATACAGAATTTCCTGTATTACTCATGGACTGGGCAGAAGGAGTTACGCTTGATAAGTATGTTCATCAACACATATCCGATAAATATGCTTTGCAGCTTATCACATATCAGTTTGGTAATATGGCTGCCTGGCTGATGACACAACCATTTGCTCATGGAGACCTTAAGCCCGATAATATCTTAGTTTCTGAAGATGGGGCCTTAGTGTTGGTTGATTATGATGGTATGTACGTGCCCGCTATGCAAGGACAAAAGGCGCGAGAATTGGGCAGTCCTGACTATCGCCATCCATTGCGTACAGAAGATTGTTTCAATGAACATATCGATGATTTTCCATTGGCGCTTATTGGTATGTCTCTGAAAGCAATAGCTTTAGACACCTCTTTGTTGCAGAATAATGCTAAGTCAGATTCACTTCTGTTTTCTGAATCCGATTTCCAGAACATCGGTGAATGTCTGATGATGAAATCACTATGTGCTCTTTTGAATGATGCGGAATTTTCGAAATTATATGCTTTGTTCACTTTGGCGCACTCACAGCAAGAACTATCTGCTGTTTCTTTCCGCTTGTTTTTGCTTAATAAGGTAGAAAAGCCAATTGAAGAAGTCCTTTCTACAAAAGCAACGGAAGAGGATTTAAAGGATGCTATTAAAGATGAGTATGGAGTTAAGTATAGTCGCGATGGGAAAAAGCTGTTAGAGGCTTCTTTTTTTTGGGAGAAAGAATATGTTGTAAGAGAAGGAACAGAAGTTATTTGCGATGGTGCTTTCCAATCTACTGGTATTAGAAGTGTAAAGCTGCCCTCTACGATAATATCTATCGGTTCTTTGGCATTTGCTAACGAAAGTTTGGTTTCATGTAATATTCCAGCATCCGTAAAATATATTGCCCATAACAACCCATGGCGAGGATGCTTCCATATTATGAATATGGATATTCAATCTAAAAACTTCATCATAAAAGATGGGATTTTATATTCTTCTGATTTTAGAATTGTTTATGGTGCTATTTATTGGAAATCTGTTTTTAATATAGATAATCGATCAAAAAAAATATGTGCTAATGCATTTTGTGGCTGCGAATCTCTTCAAAGCGTCACTATTCCGAACTCTGTAACAAACATAGGAGATGGAGCTTTTAGATGGTGCAATTCTCTTCAAAGCATCACCATTCCGAACTCTGTAACAAGCATAGGAGATTACGCTTTCTGGTTGTGCAAATCTCTTCAAAGCGTCACCATTCCAAACTCAGTAACGAGCATAGGAGATGGAGCTTTTATTTTGTGCGAATCTCTGCAAAGCGTCACTATTTCAAACTCTGTAACGAGCATAGGAAATAAAGCTTTCTTTTTGTGCGAATCTCTGCAAAGCGTCACTATTCCGAACTCTGTAACGAGCATAGAAGATGAAGCCTTTGGTGGCTGCGAATCTCTGCAAAGCGTCACTATTCCGAACTCAGTAAAGAGCATAGGAAATAGAGCTTTCTGTTTGTGCAGATCTCTTCAAAGCATCACCATTCCGAACTCTGTAAGAAATATCGGAAATAACGCTTTTCTTGGTTGCAATATATGTTTTTTCATTTGTAACTCAACATATTTCCAAAATGATGATGTTTGCTTGTTCAATAAGGATAAGACAGCTATTGTTAGTAGAATAAAAGATTGCGTCAATTATATAATTCCGAACTCTGTAACGAAGATAGGAGATAGAACTTTTAGTTCGTGCAAATCTCTTCAAAGCATCACCATTCCGAACTCTGTAACGAGCATAGGAGATGAAGCCTTTATTGGCTGCGAATCTCTTCAAAGCGTCACCATTTCAAACTCAGTAACAAGCATAGGAGATGGAGCTTTCTGGAATTGCACGCATTTAGATGAGCCTTCCCAACTACGACTAAAAGAATTAAATTATGAGCCCACTTCAAAAAGTACTTTTTAGTTCTTTATCCTACAAAACGCCATTTGATTATCAGATGATTACATTTGAAGAAATTATCTAAAAAGACTTTTTAAAGTGGATTCAAACTTTTTTGTTTCCAACCAAACATTTTTGCTCTTTTTCGCGATTTTCAACGGAAATATTGGCAAAAACAAGGTCACAGGCCTTGCAAAAGTGTTATTTTTGTGTAAAGCAGAATCTGAATTAGAAAAAAATGTGTACCTTTGCACCTGTTCTCCGAACAATGCCGAAGCCCGAGGGCGGACGCTGCGGGACGAGAGCCTATATATAGGAGAGGCGTTATCTGTGACGCTTTGTGCTTGACGCATAGGAATCTGGCAGTTCCAAACAAACAGTTGTCAAGAATCAAAGCAACAATGACGCTCATGGGTATGTAATATCCGACATGCAAATTGCTGGTGGCCATTAATGGCTCATGGCAAAAAGTTTATCGTTTATATACATATCGGCGTGGGCTTCGGCGTTGCTCGTTTCGACAATTGGGCGATGCCAGAGCCTCTATGCGTGGGACAAGCGACAGGTAGATTCCCACGCTTTTTGTATGTGTAGCTACCAATAGTTATTTTACCATCCTGCTTGGGAGTCGGGGATTAAAGTTGTAGCAATGGAAAAAGTAATTTATGGACGCATTGGAGAAAACAGAATTTCAGAGACCATTCTCAATTATCAGCCTAACATTCCCGAACAGGAGTCTACGGCGAAAAAGAATATTCGTAATAGGTTTGCTGCTCAAGGCTACAATCCTAACGAGGTGATATTTGAGTAAAGGTACCACATAACGCATATAGGAGTACAAATAACAAAACTTTAAACACCGACCGTTCGCAGATCTCTTTTGAACCCCAAAATAGACCTGCAGAAACAAGGAAAGAGCCTCGTAGTGCTTTCTTCAAAAATTCGCATCTGCTTTCATCGTGTTCTTTTCTATCCATAACCTGATGAACGAGTTGGTCATCAATGCGACTCAACGACTCCTCAGACACGCATTTAACAAAGTCGCATGGATAATCTCATAACGAGAGTACCAAGCGATATTGCTGGAAATGAGTTTGCTGTCCATACGGATAGCCTTGCCGGAGATGCGATACTCAATAGCTTGTGCCTTGGTGATTTGCTTGAAGCATTTGTCAAAAAGGTTCACGCCTTTTTGCTCCTCATACTCGCAGATCTTACGGCGGAATCCATAATAAGAATCTATGGCTGGACACTGTTCATCAAGAGTCACCATACCAAGGGCACGGCGATAAAGCAGATTGAATCGGCATTGCTCATACAACTGCTCGTCGCTGCAACCGCATCCCTCTTTGAGTATCATCATTGAGACAAGAATGCGGATAGAAGCATTTGGACGACCGACACGATTATCCTCTCGCTCTGTTGTATGGAGCGGTTTGAAAATGTCTTCGTCAACCTTGGAGGTTACTTGCTTGTAGAACTTGTTGTGCCAAGCTGATTCTTCGTCGTACATACGACTCTCTCGTTCGCACATCAGTCCTGAAGGAGAACTGAACAAGTTGAATAGTTTTGTCTTTGGACTCTTTTTGAACATATTCTTATATTGTTGTTTGAGACTTCAAAGTTACAAAAAAAATCTCCAGACTACAAAAAGTCAAAGAACGAATGAATGTTAAACTTTCAAACGGAACCACTTTTTAAAGTGGACGCAATAATATTCTGTACTAGCGATGCATTGGCACATTACATCTTGATGATGTATGAGTTGTCGCATCGCAACACTTTTGCAGACGAACTTCAAGAAGCAGAACGGACGGGAACGAGAGAGTCAGCATTCATAAAGAATGTCTCTTCTGCTAAATTTGATTTTCGCAAGGATGTTCTACTGAAACTCATGAACTGCAAAAGTCGATATACCCTTGAGAAGCATATATCTAAGCTCTTAAAGAATAAACTAATAGCATTGGATGACTATTCTTTCACTTTCAAAACATTATAATTATGAATTATCCTCTTATATCAGAATACATTGAATCCATTAAGAATTCTGAAGACAATTTTAATGTACTGAGCACCCTTCGTCCTGTTTACGATGAAGCTGGTGAGATAGTGATGTCTAGCGGTAACTTTGCGGTGGTATTCAAGATGAAAGATGAATCCTCTGGGAAGCTATATGCAGTGAAGTGCTTTTTGAAAGAGCAAGAGGGACGTGATATAGCATATCAGCAGATAACAGATGAATTGGAATATGTGTCATCAAACTATTTGTGCTCCATCAAGTACTTCCAAAAAGAATTGTTTGTTGATTCTACAGTTTCTTCTGATACAGAATTTCCTGTATTACTCATGGACTGGGCAGAAGGAGTTACGCTTGATAAGTATGTTCATCAACACATATCCGATAAATATGCTTTGCAGCTTATCACATATCAGTTTGGTAATATGGCTGCCTGGCTGATGACACAACCATTTGCTCATGGAGACCTTAAGCCCGATAATATCTTAGTTTCTGAAGATGGGGCCTTAGTGTTGGTTGATTATGATGGTATGTACGTGCCCGCTATGCAAGGACAAAAGGCGCGAGAATTGGGCAGTCCTGACTATCGCCATCCATTGCGTACAGAAGATTGTTTCAATGAACATATCGATGATTTTCCATTGGCGCTTATTGGTATGTCTCTGAAAGCAATAGCTTTAGACACCTCTTTGTTGCAGAATAATGCTAAGTCAGATTCACTTCTGTTTTCTGAATCCGATTTCCAGAACATCGGTGAATGTCTGATGATGAAATCACTATGTGCTCTTTTGAATGATGCGGAATTTTCGAAATTATATGCTTTGTTCATTTTGGCGCACTCACAGCAAGAACTATCAGCCGTGTCATTTCGATTGTTTTTATTGAATAAGGTAGAAAAGCCAATTGAAGAAGTTCTTTCTACAGAAGCAACGAAAGAGGATCGTAAGTATGCTATTATAGATGAGTATGGAGTTAAGTATAGTCGCGATGGGAAAAAGCTATTAAAGGCTTATTTCTCATCATGGGAGGAAGAATATGTTGTAAGAGAAGGAACAGAAGTTATTTGCGATGGTGCTTTTAGCTGCTGCTTTTCTCTTCAAAGCGTCACTATTCCAAACTCTGTAACGAAGATAGGAGATAGTGCTTTCTGGTCGTGCAAATCTCTTCAAAGCGTCACTATTCCAAACTCTGTAACAAGCATAGGAGATTACGCTTTTGAACAGTGCTATTCTCTGCAAAGTGTCACCATTCCAAACTCTATAACAAGCATAGGAGATGGAGTTTTCAATGTGTGCAAATCTCTTCAAAGCATCACCATTCCAAACTCTGTAACGAAGATAGGAGGTGGAGCTTTTAGACGGTGCGAATCTCTTCAAAGCGTCACTATTCCAAACTCTGTAACGAAGATAGGAAATAGAGCTTTCTGGGAATGCACGCAGTTAGATGAGCCTTCCCGACTACGACTAAAAGAATTAAATTATACGGAAAATTAGGATTAAATATTATGAATATCAAAAGTAACAAAATAGTTTTGGCAGTTATTGCCGTACTAATGAGTGGATGCAATAACAATAAGGCGCATAAGGCGCATAAGTCACTTGATTCAGATAGTTTAGCACAGTACCGCGATACTCTAATAGGGAAATTCAACGGAATAGATGTTGACACTCTTATATGTGAACCGATTGATTCCCTCTCTCCAAAAGAGGACGGAACGTATGGTGGTTGTCACTATGAATGGAGAGTTTACACAACAAACGGCACAGTCAAAGACCTTATCGTTGGAAAAACAGTAGGCATAGACTTTATAAAAGAGGGTGATTTAGACGGCAATGGCACAGAAGAATGGGGCTATGTCACACAATGGCCTACTTCCATGTGGATGCGCTATAATGCTTTCACAAACATCAATGGTGAATGGCAACATATTATTGAACCAACCCCAATATGGATTCCACATTTAGACCAACAAGACAGTTTATATAACACAATCAGAGAAGAAGATATATTACAACCCTCAGAAAAATCAGGTTTTATAAAAGTCAAATTTAGCGATGTTCGCAACAATGGTGAGGATTTTCTATTGATAGATACGCTAATACAAGTTAATCCAAGACTGTTCAAATAAGAGTGCATTTTTCAAGATTTTTCAGTTATACCTCAAATCAAAGGATAGTTTGAAGTTTCATGTTGAAGGCCTTGTGGAAAATGGAGGAGATGTTCCCGAATGGCTGAAGAACGGAGATTATGAGTTTGTGTATAACTATCTGGATGCAACTACTCTTTTGAAGGCATATTCTCCATACGTTTCTCTAGCGGCAATTAGTCGTGCTTCTGGAATAAACCAAAGTCTTTTGTCACACTATGTGAATGGTTTGAAGAAACCACGTGAGCAGCAGCGTAAACGTATTGTAGATGGTCTTCATAAAATAGGATCAGATTTGCAATCTGTTATGTGTGTATGATTTTAACAAAACGGATGTTTGAGGGATGTTGCCTAGCATCCGTTATATCATTTCGTACTTCCAGACCCTCATTTCATACATTTATCCCCCAACTTTCTATGCTGTTTCGGATAAATTCACTATCTTTGTCTCCCTGAAAACAACTAAAAGATAAAATGTAATGAGGAAAGGTTTAAAATATACTTTGGTTTCCTTAGGCAGCCTAGGCGTTTTGGCAGGTGTTGGTCTGGGAATCATGTATGTGGTGTCGCCATATAAGGTGAAGCGGTGGTTGGGCATCGCTTCATCTTATTCTGATGTCTTTGTTGATAGATTGAAAGGGCAACCTTATTTTTATCATAAAACACCCCTTTATAACTCTATCTTTTGTCATAAAACTCCCTTTTATAACTCTATCTTTTAGCAAAGTTAACATAAAATAATTGCATATCTCGCTAAGAATCAGTATTTTTGCGCATAATCTTTTAAAGAATCAAAACAACTAAGAATATGGCTAGAGCAACAGGTTCAATCAATTATTTGGAGCATCGCACGCCCTTGAAGGACGAAAGCGGTAAGTATCAGATACATCCGATGTTCGTGAAACAGGATGTCGTTGACAGGGAGAAGATGGAGAAGCGTGTTCGCGATCATTGTGCGATGAACGTTTCGTCCTTTATCTCCGCATTGGAAACGCTGGAGGATGAAACGCTTTACGCCTTGGCGGATGGCAACGAGGTGAGGGTAGGCGATATGTTTATCGTCAAGCCTAAGCTGGGGATGGTGAAGCATAAGGACAAGAATGGAATCGAATGGAAAAGGACCTATCATGAGGGGGATCTGATTCCAGCCAATGAGGTGGATATCTGCGGCTTGGAAATTCAGCCCACGAAGGAGTTTCTGGAGAGGCTGAAGCGCCACTCTAATGGTTGCAGCCGACAGTATTGGAGTGTGAAATCTACTCCAAAAGAGGCGGATAAGGAGTTTGCTGATATTGTAGAGATTTGTCAGCAGCAGGGTTATATCACGGTGAAGGATATGATTCGTGAATTCGGTGTCACCCGCTATCATGCCAATAAGGTATTGAATGATCTCTGTGAGGAACCGGCTGCCAGAATGTATGCTACCAAGGAAGGTCCAATAACGCTCTATCGTTTGTGGAAGAAGGAGTAACTAAGACGTAGTTGTTGAAACGGCTCTTTAGGTTGACGGAATCGGTTCCTTAACTTGAATGAAGCGTCTCTTCTCGTTGAATGAAGCGTCTCCTTAACTTGAATGAAGCGTCTCTTCTCGTTGAAGGATACGTCTCCGAGAGTTAAAAGAAGCGTTTCCTGGAGTCAGAACTAGCGTCTTTTAGAGAACAAGCATATACCTTCTCAGACATTGCCACTAGGTTCAGCAGCTCTGCCGAGCCTAGTCAGCAGGTCTGCTGACTGCAGTCAGCACCTCTGCTGAGCCTAGTGACAACACCTTTTAGTCGTACAGCTATAACCTGTTTAGTTGTACAACTGTATACCCTATAGTCGTACAACTATAACCTCTTTAGTTGTACAACTATACACTTTTTAGTTGTACAATCGTAAAATGATGATACTTCTATGATATATTGGGTGCTCTCATTCAATCCAAACATACAGCATCTTCCTTTTATAACGTTCGTTTGCTTTTGTTCTATTCAACGAACGAAATGAGGAAAAGCAGCTTCTCCTAATTCTGGCTCATATTCAAAACCTTCGTAACTGAAGCCTGCCAGTTCCTCTGGAGTAAGAAGCTGATTATTCAAGATATATCTCACCATGGCTCCACGGCAAGATTTAGCCCATACAGCCTGCATCTTCAATCTGCCGTCTTTCTGGCGGACATAAAAGAGTGGCTGAATGACCTTTATCTCCTTACATACTCTCTTCCAATCGAACAGATGTTCATATTCCTCTGTAGAAAGATGGATGAGTATACCATCGTCAGCTTTTACACTATCGATGAGAACATCTGTCAGTTTGTCTTTCCAGAACTGATTGATAGGCTTGTCGTTTGTAGCTTCGAGCGATACGCAATGCTCCATACGATAAGGTACGATGCCATCCAACGGTCGAAGCAATCCATAAAGGAAGCAGGTAATCCAGAGATGTTTCTGGGCATACTCTAACGACTCCTCGCTCAAAGAACTGGCACGCAAATGTTTGTATGCCTGACCATTGTAAGCCAGGATAGCAGGCATCTTTTCGGTTGCCATAAAATCATGATATCGCTTCCAGTTCGTCATTGCAATCTTGCTGCTGCAATCCAGTTGCTTAGCCAATTCCTCTACATTCATCATTGTCATTTCTTTGGCCAAGTCATTGGCAACTGATTGGAATAGTGGCACGGAGATAGGCTTCCTGTCTGCCTTCTCAAACATGATTTTGGCATTTGCCAATAATATCTGCATAATAATCAATCTTTTGAATTGTACCTGCAAAGATAAGAAAAAATCAATATACAATGCTAAATAGCCAAGAAAAATCCTATAAAATTAAAATTTTTTATAAAACGAGCATTATATAGTACTTTTTCTTGTGTAATCTATAAATATTTGTTACCTTTGCCCCATGAAAACATTATTAGACGTTCATACACATACAATAGCATCTGGCCATGCCTTC
>OIDY01000115.1_pt1 | contig 20084 bp, 17 predicted proteins | sample 1581691 | NCBI WGS metagenome assembly OIDY01 (sample SAMEA3882537, study PRJEB24775) | human gut metagenome | biome: human-associated habitat; feature: intestine environment; material: feces | place: Netherlands | collected 2009/2010
GTGCAAGCACCGTGCAGGGAGCGGTCAAGACCTTACTGGACAGAGACTTTATCACGCAAGATGAAGGGGTATTTCAGTTATGTGACAAGTTTTTGGAGCTGAGTTTAAGGGGATAAAAAAGAAGCAAATGTATGAATTTTATGGGTAGAATTTGAGGCGTATATTAGGCTAAAATGGTTAAAGAAACATATAAAAGTCAAGTTCATGACGTAAAAAACAAGCCGCCGTTTTGGCAACTTATGCCCAAGGCTTGTTCACTCGATGCCCAAGGCTTGTTCATCCGATGCCCAAGGCTTGTTCATCCGATGCCCGTCCGTTGCTCTGTAAGCAGTCTCCGTTACAAAGTACGGCAGACTGAGCGCAAAGGATATGTTTGGTGTAAACGACAAGAAGATGAAACTTGAGCAGGCTAAGTTGCAACTTGATGAGCTGCAGAAGAATACCTCCCACATCGAGGCAAGAAACAGGGATATTAAAGCCGATTTTGAAAAGACAGCTATTTCATACCAGCAACAGATAATCAATAAGATTTGGGCGCAGGCTGGTATTAAGGCGTTGGCAGAGATAGCAGACATCTATCCACGTATGACGAGCATTCACGACAGCTGTCTCTTTACCGATAGCTTTGCAATAGACTTTATTAATCATGGTGACAAAATTATCTATTGTGCAATGTACCTGTATGTTGGCTACATTAACGAGGCAACTAACTTCGCAAAAAGCCAAGGAGGTGGCGGTAGCGATACCAAGGATTGGAGACGCGAGAAGGACGAAGATGAAATAGAATGGATAAGACGGTGTTTGCGGCAAGCAACTCGGATGGTAAAGTCCAAGTGCGGACGAAAAATAAAGCGATAGATATGCAACCTCAATGGAAGGTGTAGACTTCCATTGAGGTCATAATTAGTTAGAATGTTGCCATCACAAAATCAACAATAAGCTCTTTTCTTTTGTCAATTTTAGCCTTGTCCCAAAGATGATCCTGTTCCGTCATGTTACGGATTTCCTGTTGCTGGAGTAACTGGGTATAGGTGTTTCGTTTAGCTTCAAAAGTAGTGTTTCCGATAGATTCGTTATGATGACCAGAAAGCAGCAAGTAGTTTCCGAGACAATTTAGATACGACTCTCTAAATTCATCATCGTATGGGCAATAGCCATTATTGGCTTCTTGATTTTCTGTATTTGGAGCAATATGCTCACACTGAGATTTCTCCACTGCATCATAACGCTTTAGTCCATAGCCAGACTTGCCCTTTTCTATGAGGTGATTTTCATAAAGCCAAAGGATGATTGTTGCAATGCCATGCCCTCCATCGAAATTGCCTTCAAGCATACGATTGAACTCCACGTTGTTCCAATAATCCCACCCTCCGTCAGTTGTAGTCTTCATCCATTCTATATGATTGACAACAGCATGAACGTCACCTTCAAATTTCTTGAAGACATCATTCAATCTCCATGTGAGAACAGCGCGTGTACCAATAACTCTGTGACGCAAGAATATAGAGGTTAGAGCCTTGGCTAATAATCTGAAATCGTCATCAGAAACGCCATTGCTATAAGCCTTGATTACAAATGGAAAAATAATAGCAGGCTGGCCGATAATCCGCAGTGTGTGTGCCATAATATCCGTTTGCTCGTTGTGGAAGAAAACGGTCATTTGTTCAAAACTATCAGCAAGCGAATGGGTGAAACTGCGAATGAAATTGATGCGTGAATCATCTTTTCCTAATTCCTCATCCACTTTTTGCAAGGCATTGCTTGCATCCAGGCTATTGAAGTACACACGCAAAGTGTATGTGAGAATATCATCCTCATCGATATTGTCTTCTATTTTTGATATTGATTTGTAGATGTGTTCAAAGCGATTCTTTACCTCACTTATCAACTCTGTTTTCTCATCCTCTGATGCGCAATAAAGATGAATGTTGTACAGAAATTGTGCTTTGATTATTTCAAGATTGGACGGTTTTTTGCCACGGTTGTTTTGGAAGATGAACATTTGGATGGCTTCAGCCTCGTCCTTTACTGTATGCGTGGTGCAAGTGGCATTTACGACTGCGTCTAATATATCGTGCAATGACTCCTCGTCATAGGTGTTCAGTTGACTCACAAAGTAGTCGTAAGCCGCAACAATACGTTTTTGTGATTCTGTCTCCAACCCATTACGGTCAGTTTTTACTTTATTGATGACATAGTCACGGAACAATTGATTGTCGTAATCAACAGTAGAGAATCTGTAGGTTTGTCCGACTTTCACAAGAGTGCCATAAAGAAAAACGTCATCCTCAGACAAAGCCCCTGCCAACTCTTCCAATCTTCTGTAGATGGCGGAGATGAATATAGTAATAGTGGTCAGACGCTGTTGACCGTCAATGATGGCAAAATTGCGACTGCCTTTATCCTCGAACAGAAAATGTCCGAAATAATAACTTGATGCCGTATGGCTCTCTACATAATCCTGCAAGTCCACAAGAAACTGCTTTGTCTGCTTGTCTTCCCAGGAATATGCTCTTTGATAAGTCGGGACAAAGATTTTGTTGCCCGACAGCATTTGATTTATAGTTGTTGAAGCGTCCATAATGAAAACATTTAAAAGTCTATGAGTTTAATTGCAATGGCAGCGCAAGCTTCCGCATCAGCCATTGCATGGTGATGTTTGGTGAGGTCATATCCACAATATGCGGCAACAGTTTGAAGTTGATGATTGGGAAGTTTGTCCCCCAACAATTTTCTTGAAGCACGGCATGTGCAGTAGAATCTATACCCAGGATATTCCATGTCGTATGCCTCAAATGCAGCCTTCAGGCAACTCTCGTCAAACGAACTGTTGTGGGCAACCAATGGTAAGCCCTGGATATGCGGTGCAATTTCTGCCCATACTTCTGGAAAATCCATAGCATCATCAGTGTCCGCATTGGTCATTCCATGCACTTCTGTACACCAGTAAGTGTAGAAATTGGGAGTCGGCTTTATCAGCCGATACAGCTTGTCCGTTACCTTGCCATTGCGCACAACTACCACTCCAACACTGCACACGCTGGAGCGGTGCTGGTTGGCTGTCTCAAAGTCAATTGCTGCAAAACTTTTCATATTCGAAAAATCTTTTTCTGTTAGTCAATTGGCGGATGATGGTACAGATTCGGATATCAGTTTTATCCAATGCTGCAGTTTGTTTCCTACGACCTTTGGATCTAACGAGCCTGTTTCTTCCAAGTTGATGAAGCAGTCTTCTTGAATTTCGCTGATTCTGTCTGCCAATCCGATTCCATTCAAAGTTTGTTTGAGCAGTTCTCTGTCGTTAGCCCTATTGCCCAACTGAATGATTGCTGATTCCTTACCCTCAATAGGCATAGTATCCATATAGATTTTCCCTTCCGCATCATTCTGGTATTCACAGGCAAGAGTAGACCAATACCAAGTGAACAAATACCAGTCTTTCTGCTTGCCTACAGCCTTCATCCAACGGGTTGTAAGATCATTCTTCATGATGACAGATTGCAGGTATTCCACCTTGTCTATAATATACTTCCGTAGTTCTAAGGAAGATTCAAATTTCTGCAAGAATTCTCCTTGTGGAGTGTCAAAACATAATGGCGGATATTCCCACCATTCTCCATATCTTCTTCGACCTCCATTCTTCCATTTCAGGCATTGTGAGAAATTGGAATCATTCTCATAACTCGCCTCCAAATAGTAATGACCATCATGAAATCCCATGTATATTTCGCCTAGAACACCATCTTCCCTCTTCAGCCACAAAGGACGTTCCTCGGTTATTGGCTCGGGGTTTACTGTCCATCCTGCGTTTTCCCATCTTTCAATAGCTTTTTCCCATAAACTCCCAAGATTGCCTGTACTTTCTTTCTCTATGCTATTTGCCTTTGGGTTATTGTCGTCAGCAAGTTCTGGGCTATTTTGAGTTGTTGCTTGCGTTATTAGCGTTGATATATTAGAAAGCAAATTTACATCAACAACGAGATGCTCCTTTGGGGAATCTTCACCCTCATTTGCATTTTGATATGCATCGTCAAATTTCTTAATCGCATAGTCCCTGTCTTCTTTGTCGAATTTTTCAAATTCATCTGGATACAAATCCTGTCTGAATGCTTCTACCACATCAAATAGACTGGCTATTAGTGCTGTCTGCGGAGTATGTTCATCACCTTTGTTTGGACAAGTGCTTTTTATCACGCCATTTACTGCGTCACTTATAGTCTTGATGAATTTAGGGTCACAATGCATGGCTACAAGAGATGTCTGGAATTGAAGCTCCATCTTCTCACTGTCGGTTAATTTTCCATCTTTTACGGCTTTGTAGAGACTGTTGAGAAAATTCTGATATATTTTCAATTTTTCCTCGAAAATTTTAGAATCCCGTTTCAACGTTCCCTCTTTTTGTGTTTGTCCCTGAAGAAGCACCTGTGTTATGGTTGCCGTAATGACAACACCTAATATCGCAGCCATGATTCTGCCTGGCAATTCAAAATCCGTAAAAACATTGAAAGCTACCGCAATAGCACATATCATACAAGCAGCAATTGCTGTGTATGTGAAGAATCTTTTGTTTTCCATAAAAGAGCTATTTTTTCTGGTGTCATAAAAACAAACTCCCCATTATGACAGTGGAGAGTTTGTTGGTTACTAAATTTTATCTTGCAGCACGAGTGCTTATCTTCTTTCCCCAAGCATCGTATGTATCAAGATATGAGCCCTTTCTGACAATGAATTGATCAGCGCAGATAGAAACGAAATTGCCGATGAATGTTGGAATTGATTTTATTTTTTTACCTTGCTCATCGTAGGTATCATACCAAGAACCTTTCATAACAATGAAAAACCTGTCACTCCACCCCAGTAGTTCTCCGATGAAGTCAGGAATAGTTTTTGCTTTTTTACCTCGTGCATCGAATATATCATACCAACCGCTTCGATGCTCAATACTTGATATTGCCATATTGCAAATGTTTTTTTGCCAATGGCTACCATGTTGGCTCGTTTTACAAAAGGTTAGTATATATACAAATGAAAACGTGGAGCCAATCCTGTCACTCGTTCCACGCAGTAAAGGCTTTGGCATCGCCCAAGTTGTCGAAACGAACAACGTCGAAAGCCCCACGCCTGTGTACGTATATAGAAAGCACTCTTGACAATGAGCGATAGAATCGTCCAAAGCCAATGAGGACTGTATACAATACACCTCATGAGGCGTTCCCATTGCTTTGTTCTTGACAACTTTGTCGAACTGCCAGATTCTTACTGCGTCAAAACCAAAGCGTACAGTTACGCCTTATATGTATATATGTCTGCCCAACCTCTGCCCATCGGGGGCTTCCGGTATGGGTATAGACTTTACAAAAGTAACACTTTTACCTTGAAAACCACTTTGTTTGGCTGGAAAAGTATGATTTTAAGGTCTGATTTAACATTATTAAATATTAATATGTCAAAGAATTCCACTTTTGCGTGATTTTTCTTGCTGAAAAGTTTGTATTATCAATGATTACTCGTATCTTTGCACCGTCAGTTCCCACCAAGCCTCTCAACGATGCTCAAATGCGTGGGGCTTTTTTGTTTATATACGTTCACTATCAAAATACTTACAACTCATTCAGCACGTCCTTCAATGGTTTAAGCTCTAGCTTTCTATACAAGAGTATGATGGCGCGGAAATGCCTTTGGCTACATATCGTAGATACATGCCTTGGGATTTAAGGTTAGAATAGTCTTCAGAATCAAGTAAAATTTATTCACTTCTCATGGAAATGTTGTTGAAACAGCCAATATAAACTTCGTAATATGAAAATAATATCAAGTATAATTGCTTTTTTCTTCTTCATGGTCTATAATACCATAGATTATTTCAACAATTTTCTCCTTTTCATACCAAACATTCCTGATTCTTATATGGAAGCGAATGGATGGGAAAGAAAATTAAGAAACTTGTTAAAGCTCAAGCATCAATAATCAAATTAATATTGTTGGTAGACTTGTCTATATAAGTAAATGATCAGTTTTGAAGCCAGCAAGATGGCATATCGTGATATCAAGAATTCGATTGATACCGCCAAGCGAGAAGGGAAAGAAGAGGGCCTGGCTGAAGGAATGGAGAAGGGGCTGGCTGAAGGCATGAAAAAAGGCATGGAGAAGGGCATGAACAAGCGAAGCCTTGAGATTGCCAGAAAGATGCTGGCAAATGGTATGGATGCTGCCACGGTGATGGAAATAACAGGATTGTCGGAGAGTCTGTTACAGCAGCTGAAAGGATAAGTTATTCAAAAGTGTACGAGTTCGTACACAATTTGAATTGGACACATATTAGGTGACTGTTGTCTGTGGTTTTTAATATTGATATCAATGTTCTGAGCCCATAGCTCATGTAGACGGTACCGCTTCCTGCGCTGTATCAGAAACCATGGTCATCGCAAAATTCGGTGATAATGCCATCAAGGTTGCCGTAAAATAAACTTCGTAGATTCTAAAATATAAAGAGTTTGGTGCCCAGGAATTGGTGCGTCAAACTCTTTTTTGAATGGTAATTCCCATTTCTTCTTTCTTGTTTTGTAAGCAGAACATGGTTTTACAGCTCGTTTTTATACTATTAAACATAAATATTCACTTTTGCGAGATTTTTCTTGCGGAAAATTTTGTGATTTCAATAAATATTCGTATCTTTGCAGCGTCAGTCCTCGCCAAGCCTCTTAACAATGCTCAAATCGTGCGAGGCGTTTTTTATTTATACACATTTGAATATGGCAAATCTTATACCTTTTACAAAACGATTTGAATCTTCAGAAAATCTCGTTAATTTGCTTGAATCACGAGGTTTACAGATTTATGATAGGAACAAAGCCATACAGTACCTTGACAATATTGGTTATTACAGATTGTCTGCTTATATGTATCCTTTGTTGAAGATGCCCAAGACAGCACATTTATACAAGGAAGGTTCATCCTTCAAGAAAGTGATGATGCTTTATCGTTTTGATAAGAAACTGAGACTACTCATGTTCAATGAGATAGAAAAGATTGAAATTGCTATCAGACGGGCAGTAATGCAAATAACAGCAGATATGACGGGCAATCCTTTTTGGCTTACTGACTCTTCTTATTTCTTGGATAGTTCCAGGTTTAATGAAACAATGCGAGCTATATCCAAGGAATACAGCAAATCCAAGGAGGAGTTTGTTCTTCATTTCAAGCGAACCTATTCTGAGCCATATCCACCATCGTGGATTTTAGGCGAGCTGCTTACTATTGGAAATGTCAATGCTATTTATCGTAACATCAAACAAAACCGCATACGCAAACGCATAGCTAAACGTTTTGGTTTGCCTATCAATGTGTTTGAGTCATGGCTTACAGTTATTGCTGTTACTCGAAATGCCTGTGGTCATCATTCAAGAGTATGGAACAAACAGAATGCTATTCAGCCAGCGATTCCAAATAGTCCTGAAAGAGAATGGATAACGCTACCAACAGATTCCATGCGTGCTTACTTCGATCTGTGCATCATCAAGTACTTTCTTAATGTTATATCCCCCAATAATGATATGCAATCCAAAATAACATGGTTGTTCATTCGGTTTCCCGAAATTGACTTAAAAGCTCTCGGCTTTCCGCAGGGATGGCAAATGGAACCATTATGGAGGTAATTTCAAGTGAAATAGTCTTTTTGCCCCGATATATAAAACTATAGGCTTATGGTACATGTCGGTATTACACATTAGCAGATAAGGAAGAAATTAGACAGCACAAGCAGAATGTTAAAGATAGGCAATATAGAGCAAAGAGTTTAATAAGGCAAGGTGTTTGCCCACAATGTGGTGGCCAGTTAGTTTTACGCAATGGAAGATATGGCTCTTTTTATGGGTGTTCGAACTTTCCTAAATGCAAGTTTACACTAAATTAATGAGTGGGTAGTATATTAAGTTACACCCTCTTATGATGTTTCCGAGTCTTTGGTTATCGCCAAGGTGGGTAAGGATTCTATCAAGATGGCGATGAAATAAGGATTGTGCATCGCTCTGCACCTACCGTAAATTTATAAAAGTAAGGGGAAGAAGGCGAGTAACGTAAATTGCTCACTTTTTCCCCTATTTTGTATACTTTTCTGAGAATCATTAAAAAAATCGTATACATTGTGAAAATTAAGTATTTTCACGACTCTTGCATATGTCGAAAATAAAGAGTAATTTAGCACTCAAAATTAAATGTACTGAGTCCACTTGAAAAAGTCCTGAATCATATTTTTGTCTTTGTAACTTATTGACAATCAATGACACGTTTCGTAAAAATGACTTTTTCAAGTGGGCTCATGTACTAAAGTTTCGCAAGTTGATATTTATTCACTTGCGAAACTTCAGTAACATAATAATATGGAAGCAATCTAATCAGGCTCACACGGATTTCACGGATTCAAACTACTTCCAGACTCTACAGTTTTTGGTTTTACAGCACCCCCTTCCAGCCAGCTTTCACCAGCAGGAAGGCGGCGCCTTAATGGTTCTAAATCAATCTAAAAAAGTGAAATCAGTATTTTCCAATCTCGTCCTGTGCCTTCTTCAAAGCGCGGATTCTTAACTCCTTCTCTACTCGCTTCTTCACTTCCTTCTCTATCATGTCCTCGTAGATCTGGTCGAGAGGACGGGAGAAAGGATGCCAACCGTAATCGGCGTTCTCCTTCGTGTGACAAAACAACACCGTGCCAATACCCATCCATACCTTCAGGCGAACCTCCTCGCTAGCATAATGGGTGAAAATCCAATTGGTAAAACGAACAAACTCGGAGAGCAACATATGCTCACCCTTGTTCAAATGAGTGAAGAAACTGCGAGTCAGGTGAAACGCTTTCTTGATGTCACTCTTCTTCAACACCCAGGCACGCATGCCTTCGGTCAACTCATGATAAGTCGCCTTCTCTAAATAAATGTGCTTGGCAGACTTCACTAACTGGTTTGACAACTTGTCGAAACGCTGCTCAGCAGTCTTCGACGAAATCTCAGCCGCGAGCTTCAACTTCTCATCGGCAGAAAGAAGGAATTTCTTTTTTCCATTCCTAAAACTTTTTAAAAAATTAATAATTAAATTATTCGTTTTTACCACAACGTGGTAATTTTCGATTTTCTATATCGCCCTTTTGTCGTATCTTTGCTGACAGTTACCGAATGGTGAACAGCGGGGTGAACACTTGCCCCAAGCATTCACCTTTTCGGCTCAGGGGTGAACCCTAGTAAAAAGAACTTTGTATATACAGCGCATGCTAGAAATATAAGAGTCTATATTATAATGGGTTATATAGTGTTTTTAACATATTATTAACGCTAAAGGTTGGCATCAGGGTTCACCCTTCACCGACTTCATCGCCAAGTGTTCACCCACACTCTTAGTTAGTGAACGTTGCAATCAACTGATTAATATATTAACAACTGATAATTTTAAAAAATGAAAAAAGACCCTAACAACAGCATGAATGGGACAGCTACGATGCTCTCGTACTTTCCTTGTATCAAATCGATACCGCCCCCGACCTGCCCTTCTAAGGGTGGGTAGGGTAAGTAAGTGGAGGGTACTTTCTAAAGAATTTCCTTACGTAAAGGTTCGTTTACTATAGGAAAGATATAGTATATATATAGACTCCCAGAAAAAGCGATTTCCTACTCACCCTAGTTACCCCCCGGCCGTAAACAAGATAGTTACGACCGCTGAGTATCATGGTTACGATGGCTAAGTATCATGGTTGCGGATAGTATTTAAGTCACACACGGATCTCACGGATCTCGCGGATTTATTTTTTCGTTGCAAGCAACGGGTATTCTCATTTGGTCTTAATGGAAAAACTCCAAAGGAGTCGAAATCGGTGAGTATCGGTGAGCAACAGTGAGCATCGGTGAGTTGGGAAAATGAAATGTTGTATCTTTGCAATGTGATTCAGAAAGAGAAGTCTCACACGGACCTCACAGATCTCACGGATCTTCTTCGTTGCAAGCAACGGTACTCACTAAGACTCACATCCAAAACTCCGAAGGAGCCGAAATCCGTGAGATCCGTGAGATCCGTGTGCAAAACTAAACATTAACCCTTTAAAATCCATAGAATCCAATGAAGAATCAAAGAAAAATCGGCCCGCCACTCAGTAAATCAATCCTCGCTGAGGAGTTTCTTGATTTCCTCATCGGTCTTGGTGAGTTTGTCTTTACAGAGTTTCACCAAGGTTTTGGCACGTTTCAACTGCTCGGAGAGCTGATCAATATCGAGTTCATCATTCTCCATTCTTTCTACGATTTCTTCAAGCTCTCTTACGGCTTGTTCGTATTTCATTCCTTCTTTTTCCATTTTTTTTATTTTGTTTTGGGGTAACAGAGTTAACAGTGGATATTTTAAAGCTTTTGCCCTTACAGGGCGACAAGATTGCGTCCTTTATTACCCAGGGCGATGCCCTGGGCTAGGAGCTTCTGCCCTTTCAGGGCGTGTGAAGCTCAACGTTCAGGGCGTCTGGAGCTAGATTGCTATAAACTATTAACTATAAATTATAAACTATTATTCAACTTTTGCCTTCACGCTGCCCTCGGCAAACCTCGTTTCAATGATGTCGCCAGACTTCAGTTGCGAGGCAGAACGGATGCTTTTGCCATCTTTCAGCGTGATGCTGTAGCCACGTTTCAGCAACAATTCGGGGTCTTGTGCCAGGATGCGCTGGGAAAGAAGCTGCAGACGATGACTCTCGTTGAGCATCTTCCTTTCCAATATCGGCTGAATATTCTGAGAAAGAATCTCGAAATGGCGCTGGGCCTCCGATAGTTTCGACTGGACATTTGTGCTTAAACAGCTCATCAGACGGTCGAGATAAGCTCCCTGCTTCGTCTTCACCAGCGAAAACTGGACAGGAATCGTGTTGCTCAATCTGTCGAGCCTCATCTTCTCCACCTGCAGACGATGCTTCACATTCTGCACGATAGCCTCTTGCGCATTCACCACACGGGCATAAACCTCAGTAAGATGATTAACGAGGAAGGCGGCAGCGGCTGTCGGTGTCTTTACACGTTGGAAAGAAATCATATCCAGCACACTCTCGTCCCTTTCATGTCCTATTCCCGTGATGATAGGCAGCGGGAAGTTTGCCACATTCTCGGCAAGCGCCAGGGTGTCGAAACCCGAGAGATCACTCGTAGCGCCACCGCCTCGGATGATGACTACACAGTCAAACTGTTCCCATTCGGCATTGATACTGTCGAGGGCAGCTATCACACTCTGCTCTACCCCCTCGCCCTGCATCGTAGCCGGAAAGAGGCGGGTTTGAAACTGCAGACCATAATCGTTATCGGCAAGCTGGTTGCAGAAATCACCATAACCTGCTGCCGTAGCACTGGAAATGACGGCGATGCGCTGGCAGAACATCGGGAGCGCCAACTCCTTCTGCAGTTCGAATACGCCCTCTGCTTTCAGCGTATTGATGATTTCCAGCCGCTTGCGCGCCATATCGCCCATCGTATAGTTAGGGTCAATATCGTCTACTATCCAGGAGAAGCCATAGTTCTCATGAAACTGCGCGTGTACCTTGAGCAGCACTTTCATTCCGGCATGAATGCGCTGTCCGGTGATGCGCTCGAAATTCGGTTTGATGAACAGCCATCGGTTTCGCCAACAGGAGGCATGCGCCTTGGCAATGGGCGTATTAGACCGCTCATCCTTCTCGATGAGTTCCAGATAGCAGTGCCCGCCGTAGCCCTCACGAGCCTCGGAGAGTTCCGCTTCCACCCAATAGCTATCGGGCAAGGACATCGAAATGACGTCGCGGACCATGGAGTTTAATTCAAAAAGTGATAATCGAAGTCGTTCCATGCTGTTTACTGTTTAAAGTTTACAGTTTATAGTTGAAAGTTTATAGTTAGCAGAGCAAGTTTGCCCTATTAACTATAAACTATCAACTATTAACTACTTAATCGCTTTTCCCGTCTGATAAGCCTTCCAGAAATCAGGCACACCATATCCGAATACATTATCGGGATGATGCTGATTATTACCAGCCAATCTCACGAGTTTCATAATCTGCTTAGCCGTCTTCTGAGGCAAAGCCTGCCAGAGACACGCTACCATTCCGGCGATGAGCGGAGAAGAGAAAGACGTTCCGTTATCATTGATGATATTTCCACGACCCGTAATCACACAGGTAGGACTTCCGTAAGCCATCACATCAGGCTTGATTCTGCCGTCAGCAGTAGGTCCCACGGCACTGAAAGCCGCATTCTCGCCCATTTCGTTTACGCTGCCCACGGTAAGGATATTGCGTGCATCGGCAGGGAAATTGATTTTCTTCCAACTTCCCATTCCGTCGTTTCCTGCAGAATTGACACAGATGATTCCCTTGTCAGCACACATCGAAGCGGTGCGGGAGATGAGGGTAGAATTACCGTCCTGCTCATAATAATGATGGTTGGTAGACGCATCATCGAAGCCATGATAGCCTAACGAAGAGTTGATGACATCCACGCCGCAACTGTCAGCATATTCAGCCGCAAAAGCCCAGTAATCTTCTTCTGCCAGACTCTCTGTGCGCTCATCTTCACAGCGCACCAGCAGATATTGAGCCTCAGGCGCCACCCCAACGAATCTTTCGGGTTCGTTGGCAGCCATTGTAGAAAGCACCATCGTTCCATGCTCCATCTCGGCAAAAACATTCTTGGATTGAGGAACCACAAAGTCCTTAACGCCCGCCAATCTGATATTATGTAGCGCCGGAATCTTATCCACATTCATGAATCCGCCGTCGAAGACAGCAATCATCATTCCTTTGCCCAAATGTCCGGTTCCATGCAGCCGCTTGCCGTTGAGCGACTGGATCTGCGCATCGGCAGCACCATATTCGCCTATTCCACCAGTCCAATCGTTCAATCCCCTGCGAACGCTACTTCTGACGCGCTGACTGACAGAATCGGGAGCAGAGAAGACCTTCATCTTCCGGGTGATGAAATCGAGTTCATCCAGTTTCCGTAGTTCCTTCTCCTTATGAATGCGGACCAGCAGGGTATTGTTCCACTTGCTCTTGCCCACAATCTCGATGCCTGCCTCGCTTACAGCCTGCTCATAAGCAGGAGCTATAGGCAGATCAGTAACATCGATGGGCAGATTCTGTCTCTTTCTGCGCTCTATGGAACGGGGAGAGAGAAAATCTGCAGGGCGACTTACCGAGAAGGGAGTGTGACTGAGGTCTTTGTCTCTGAGATAAAGACGATACATCATACACTTGCCTCCCGGATACGACACCATATCGGTTTCGGCGATGCGGGGCAACCGCATCAGTTGCTCAAAATTGCTAACCCTGTCTTCGCGAGCAAACAAAGAAAGAGCGGTCATTAAAAATGCATAAAGCATCAAATATTTTTTCATCATTATATCGGTAGTCCGGTTTGTTATTGTTGTTGCTGCAATATTTCTGTATTGCATTTATTAATCAGTTGAATTGTTTATTCTGAAGTGCAAAAGTACTGAAATTGTACGAAAACACCAAAGGAAAAGGGAAGTTTTTATCATGAAATGCAAGTTTTTCTCATATATATAATAAGGTATCAGATATTTTTTGTACTTTTGCAGACAAGTAGCCGCTGCAATTGCATTCTGAAAGAAGCAGGGCGAGCGGCTATGAGGAAAAAACAGATATAAATGGAAAATAAACAAGCGACATTAGAATTAGGTACGAAGCCGGTGGGCAAGCTGCTCATTCAGTATGCCCTGCCAGCGATGATTGCGATGACCGCCGCCTCACTCTACAACATCGTTGACCGAGTATTCATCGGTCAGGGTGTGGGAGCCATGGCCATCTCAGGTCTCGCCATCACCTTCCCCTTCATGAACCTCACCGCTGCCTTCGGAGCCGGTGTGGGCGTAGGAGCGTCTACTGCCATCAGCGTGAAGTTGGGACAAAAAGACTATGCCACAGCGCAAAACATTCTGGGTAACACAATTTCTCTGAATCTCATCATCGGTATCGGATTGAGCATCATCTGTCTGCTCTTCCTCGACCCTATCCTGAGATTCTTCGGAGCCAGCGACCAGACGCTCATCTATGCCCATGAGTATATGGTCATCATCCTGCTGGGCAATGTGGTGAGCCACATGTATTTCGGCATGAACGCCCTACTCCGAGCAGCGAGCAAACCTAAGCAGGCAATGTACGCCACCATCTTCACGGTGGTGATGAACGTGATACTCGATGCCCTCTTCATCCTCGTTTTCAAATGGGGAATACAGGGAGCCGCCATCGCCACCATCCTTTCGCAGCTGATGGCGCTGATGTGGCAAATCAAGCTCTTCAGCAACAAGAATGAGCTGCTCCACTTCAAGAAAGGCATCTACAGACTGAAGAAGAAACTCGTGGATAACATCCTCGCCATCGGCATTTCGCCTTTCCTGATGAACGTGTGCGCTTGCATCATCGTCATCTTCATCAACAACCAGCTGGTGCGTTTCGGAGGCGACCTCTCCGTGGGTGCCTACGGAATAGCCAATGGTATTGCGATGGTGTTCGTGATGTTCGTATTCGGCGTAAACCAGGGAATGCAGCCTATCGCCGGCTACAATTACGGAGCCCAGAAACTCGACCGACTGATTCGCGTACTGAACCTGAGCATCATTGCCGCCACCGCCATCATGGTAACGGGCTGGCTGATAGCGATGTTCCTGCCTTACTACTGCGCGAGAATGTTTACTACCGATAAGCATCTGATAGACCTGGGAATCAAGGCAATCAGAGTAGTGATGTTCTGCTTCCCGGTCATCGGGTTCCAGATGGTTATCACAAACTTCTTCCAGTGCATCGGAAAGGTAAAGATCAGTATCTTCCTCTCCTTGTCGAGACAGTTGCTCATCCTTCTGCCGCTCCTGGCTTTCCTGCCGATGATATGGGACATTGATGGAGTATGGTACAGTATGCCTATCTCCGACTTCTCAGCCGCAGTCATCGCTGCCATCGTAATGTCATGGTACATGAACAAGTTGAAAAGACAACACCAAGAACAGCTAAAAGTTAATAGTTAATAGCAGCTTCGCCGTTTAGCAAGATTGCCCTATAAACTATAAATTATAAACTATAAATTATGAATAAGATTATCATAAACGTGGGTCGCCAGATAGGTAGCGGCGGCCATATCATCGCCGAGAAGTTGGCTGAAGATTTCGGTTGCAAATGTTACGACCGTGAGCTGCTGAATCTTGCCGCCAAGGAGAGTGGATTCTCTGAGAAATTCTTCGAGCAGAACGATGAGCAGAAGGGATTCTTCAAGTCTCTCTTCCATACCCATCTGCCCTTCCTGAGCGATAACAATTTCTATCACAACGACTTCTCGCAGGAAGGTCTGTACAAGTTCCAGAGCGACGCCATCAGAAAGGCTGCCGATGAGGGCAACTGCGTGTTTGTGGGCAGAACCGCCGACTATGTGCTGCGTGATTACAAGAATGTGATCAATATCTTCATCACCGCCAATATCGACGACCGCATCAAGGCAGTGTGCAAGCGAAAGGACATCGACAGAGCCAGCGCCCGCAAGTTTATCGAAAGCCACGAGGAGCAGCGCGCCTCTTACTACGATTACTATACAGGCAAGAAGTGGGGACACAGCGAGAGCTACGACCTATGCATCAACAGCAGCCATCTGGGAATCGAAGAAACAGAGAAGTTTATCGCAGAATTTATCAGAAAGAAGTTCGGACTTAGTGATTAATTAGTAGTGATTAGTGATTAATTTTAGGGACATAAAATATTAAACATCATATAAATGAAGAAGATTATGCTTTTGGGCTCAGGCGAACTGGGCAAGGAGTTTACCATCGCCGCAAAGCGAGCAGGACAGTATGTCATCGCTTGCGACAAGTACGACAATGCACCAGCCATGCAGGTAGCCGACGAGCGAGAAGTGTTCTCAATGCTCGATGGCGACGCATTGACCGCTGTGGTTGAGAAGCATCACCCAGACATCATCGTGCCTGAGATTGAAGCTATCCGCACCGAGCGTCTCTTCGACTTCGAGAAGGAGGGCATTCAGATTGTACCTTCGGCACGTGCCGTGAACTACACCATGAACCGCCGTGCCATCCGCGACCTGGCTGCCAAGGAACTGGGTCTGCGCACAGCCAAGTATTTCTATGCAAAGACTTTCGAGGAATTCAAGAACGCTGCCGATGAGATTGGTTTCCCATGCGTAGTGAAGCCACTGATGAGTTCCAGCGGTCATGGACAGAGCTATGTTCACAACGATGATGAGCTGGTGGAGGCTTACAAGGAGGCGATGGAGGAAGGTCGTGGCGACGTGAAGGAAGTGATCATCGAGGAATTCATCGACTTCGATTCTGAGTTCACCCTCCTCACCGTAACCCAGAAGGATGGCCCTACCCTCTTCTGCCCACCTATCGGACACGTACAGAAGGGCGGCGATTACCGTGAGAGCTGGCAGCCATTCCAGCTTCCAGAGGAGGCTTTGAAGAAGGCTGAACATATTGCCGGCGAAGTAACCAAGGCGCTGACCGGTGCTGGTCTCTGGGGCGTAGAGTTCTTCCTGAGCAAGCAGGGTGAGGTCATCTTCTCTGAGTTGAGCCCTCGTCCACACGATACAGGTATGGTTACCCTCGGTCACACCACCAACCTGAGCGAGTTTGAGCTCCACTTCCGTGCCGTGATGGGCTTGCCTATCGCCGGAATCCATCTGGAGCACATCGGCTGTTCTGCCGTCATCCTCTCTCCTGAGGAAAGCACAGAGCCATTGAACTACAACATGCTCGATGCGCTGAAGGAGGATCATACCCGCATCCGCATCTTCGGAAAGCCAGAGGCTCACGTAGGTCGCCGCATGGGTGTCGTTCTCTGCTACGGCGAGAAGGGCGATGACCTGAATGCGCTCCGCGACAAGGCAAAGCGCCTGGCAAAGACCGTTCTGGGCACCGACCCATATATGAAGAAATAAGATTCATGAAAGAAATAGGAAAAATCATCCGTTTCCAGAACACGCATCAATCCGAAGACTTCCAGGCTACGAATGTGGAGGATTTCAAGGATGCGCCCTTCCACATCAGGCGCACCTACTGGACCTACGATATTCCGGCAGGTGCTGCCCGCGGAGGGCACGCCCACAAGGAATGCCTGGAAGTAATCATCGCTGCCAGCGGTTCCTTCACGGTTACGCTGGATGAAGGAAACAGGAAGCAATCCTATCTTCTCAACCGCCCCGACCAGGGACTACTCGTCAACACAGGTATCTGGCGAACGCTGGAAAACTTCTCAGCCGGTTCGGTCTGTCTGGTCCTGGCTTCGGAATTGTACGAAGAAGCTGATTATATCTATGATTACGACGAGTTTCTCAAATACGCAAGGCATCATGCTTGAAACTATCCAATACGCAAGACATCATGTTTGAAATCATCAAATACACTCCCGAATATCGCCAGCAATGGGATGAGTATGTGGCAAAAGCCCGAAACGCTACGTTTCTCTTTTACCGCAACTATATGGATTACCATTCCGATAGGTTCAAGGACTATTCTCTCCTGTTCTTCAAGAAGGGAAAGCTCCATTCCATCCTGCCAGCCCATCAGGTAGGCAAGACCCTCTGCTCGCATTTCGGACTCACCTATGGCGGACTGATCATGAACATTCACGTCACGATTTCAGATGTCTGCCAACTCTTTGAGGAACTGAATGTCTATCTGCGTCTTCAGGGTTTCGAGAAGGTACAGTATCGTCCTATTCCCTGGATCTATCATCTCCATCCTTCAGAAGAAGATCTCTATGCCATCTTCTGGAAATGCAAGGCTCATCTTTCGCTCCGCAATATCGGCACTACCATCTTCATGCAGCAGAAATTGCGCTGGCGCAAAGACCACCTGCGCCGCCTGAAGAAGGCTCATCAGAATGGAGTGACCGTAGTGAGAGATGCAAGTCTGTCGGAATTCTGGGAGGTATTGAATGAGAACCTGGAAAAGCGATTTGGTGCCAAACCGGTACACACGCTTCAGGAAATGGAACTTCTGAAAAGGCGATTCCCCGAGAATATCATCCAATACAATGCTTATCGCAACGGGCACATTATAGGAGGCCTCACCTTTTATATTACCCAGCAAGTGGTACATGGACAATACAGTTCTACCAACGATGAGGGAAAGGAATTCGGAGCCATGGAGGCTATCTACGAACAGATAATGTATCATGATTACCCCGATTATCCCTATCTGGACTTCGGCAGTTCTACGGAACAGCAGGGAGCCTGGATCAACGAAGGGCTCATCGCCCACAAGGAAGGTTACGGAGGAAGAGGCGTGGTTTACGACACCTATGAATGGACAGTATAAAGAGAAATCCCGAAGTTCACACGATAGTGAGCTTCGGGATTTATATTATTGGAGTTAACAGCCCATTTTTTAATACAACACTACTGTCACACCACGGGCAGCTTGCGCACCCATTACCAGAGCCTGCTCGATATCGGCAGTCTTGGAAGGACCGCTGATGAAAGTACCGAAATTATACTTCGGATCCATCTCGATACGGGCATAAGCCTCGTGCATATTGTTAACAACCTTATCTTTCTGAAGGAAAATCACGAGATATTCGGAAATGAAAAGCACCGCCTTCTCCTTCATGGTCTGAGGAATCCAGATGCAGCCATTCTCGGCAACACCCACTTCTCCACGTACAATACCCACATCGGTACCATTCAGGTCGTTGGCTTCAGCCACGGTATCAGGATTCTTCTGCGCGATGGTAATCTCAGGCAGGTTGGAAGCAAAGACCTTCGCCTCCGGATAAGCCTTCTTCACCAGCTCATCCAGGCTCTCGCCCGCCTCAGCCTCTATCACGTGTCCACCCACAGACTCAGTCATCTCAATAAACTGCTTCAAGGTATCCTCATACTGGATTCCCTTGACATCTACGGCAGGCATATCGAATTGAACGTGCGTATTCTTACGCAACTTGTTCAGGAAATCTTCTTTATTCATTGAACTTTGAAATTTGAACTTTGAACTTTATGATTAGCCACTACTTCACCTTTCCTTCTTTCCAAAGCTGATGGAAGCTCTTCTTCGCAAACTCAGGCATGGCGTGACCGATACCCCACGCATTCCAGTTGCTGAAGTGCGTGCAGCACTCAGGAATCAGATTGACAAGTGGCGCAAACTTCAAGGCTGTGGTGTAGAGCGCAGGACGATCGAAGAGATATTTCATGCCATTCGACATCGCCTTCTTCACAGGATCTGCCTTGCCCAACTTATCCAGACTCTGGCGCCAGACGTAAATCTGCGAACCAGGACCCACCTTGGAAGGGCAGACATTGTCGCAAGACAAGCACAAGGTGCAGGCTGAAACATTGTCGCTGTACTTCTGAGGATTCTTCAGCATTCCCAGGTTCACACCGATAGGACCCGGAATGAAATAGGTGTAACTGTATCCGCCTGAACGACGATAAACCGGACAGGTGTTCATGCAGGCTCCACAGCGCATGCACTTCAAGGTCTGCCAGTGGTCCTTGTCGGCGAGAATATCGCTTCTGCCATTATCCACCAGAACCACATGCATCTCGGCACCCGGACGAGCCTGGCGGAAATGAGAGGTAAAGGCGGTGGTAGGCTGACCTGTACCGCAGCGGCAGAGCAGACGCTGGAATACAGCCAGTGACTTATAGTCAGGAACCAGCTTCTCGATACCCATCGCCACGATGTGGAGCTTAGGCATGGAAGTGGTCATATCGGCATTACCCTCGTTGGTGCAGACCACACAATCGCCGGTGGCAGCCACGCCGAAGTTGCAGCCGGTCATACCTGCTCCTGCTTCCATAAACTGGTCGCGGAGATGATGGCGGGCGCAGCGGGTCAGATAAGTAGGATCGTAGTTTCCGATTTCCTTGGAGATTCCCTTCTCCTCGAACATCTGTCCCACTTCCTCACGCTTCAGGTGGATGGCAGGCATCACGATGTGACTTGGCTTCTGCCCCAGGAGCTGGATGATGCGCTCACCCAGGTCGGTCTCCACCACGTCAATACCGTGCTTCTCCAGATAAGGATTCATCTCGCACTCCTCGGTGAGCATCGACTTCGACTTCACC
>OIDY01000132.1_pt1 | contig 18666 bp, 16 predicted proteins | sample 1581691 | NCBI WGS metagenome assembly OIDY01 (sample SAMEA3882537, study PRJEB24775) | human gut metagenome | biome: human-associated habitat; feature: intestine environment; material: feces | place: Netherlands | collected 2009/2010
GTGAAGCAGTTGATCAAAGATCAGGACCGTTTTACCTGGTTTCTTGCTTTTAACCAGCACAGGAATTATGAGGTGTCCTCCTCCATTAAATATGATGAGCAGAAGACAGAGGCTGCCATTTCCGAACTGAAATGTATGCAGCAGGAGAATATGACAGAGCCTTCGGATGCTCATATAGAAGAGAAAGACGATAAGTTTGTAATTGTTCCTGAGCAGGAGGGAACTGCACTGAAACCAGAAAAAACAAGTCAGGATATTATAGATGCTCTTGTCACAGGACGAACGCCGGTTGATCTGGAAGCAGATGGATGCTACAAAGAACCGAAAGTTTATCAGAGTGATGAAACTCTGACGAAGAATTGTGACCTGATAAACAAACTTACGGATGTAGTGATAACCTATGATTTTGACGATTGCACAGAGACAGTAGATAGAGATATGATCAAAAACTGGCTCACAACAGATGAAAACGGTCTTTATACACTTGACAAAAAACAGATAGAAGCATATATCAGTGAACTGGCGGCTAAATATGATACGGTTGGAACAGAGAGAACATTTAATACATATGATGGTCGTGAGATTACTGTCAGCGGAGGGAATTATGGCTGGCAGATCGATCAGAAAGCGGAGCTGAAAGAACTTACAGAACTGATAAAAAACGGAGAAACCCAAGTCAGAGAACCTGTTTATTCCCATGAAGGTCTGGTCAGGAAAACAAATGATATCGGATATACGTATATAGAGATTGACCTGACGGCCCAGAGAATGGTATTCTATAAAGATGGAACGCCGACTGCGGATGCGCAGATCGTATCCGGAAATCCATTCGTGCCCAACTGTGCAACTCCTGTGGGATGTTATACAACAGGTGAAATGAAGAGCGGATGTACAGTGAACGGAGAGGACTATCCTTCTGCTGTAAATTACTGGATCCCATTCGATGGAAATCTGGGGATCAGTGATGCTCCATGGAGAATGGATTTCGGAGGACAGCTTTATGAATTTGAAGGCACACATGGAAGCATCTGTGCACCATCCGATCAGGTGCAGATCATTTTCAGCAATGTTGAGAAGAACACACCGATTGTTATTTATGAATAAAGGAGAAAAATGATGAAGATTGTAGTATTAGCGGGGGGAACAAGTACAGAACGTACTGTCTCCATTACATCAGGAACAGGAATATGTAAGGCATTACGACAGAAAGGACATCAGGCGATTCTTGTGGATATTTTTTGCGGCATTGAGAATGTGGACTGGGAGAATCCGTTTCCGTCAGAGTATGATGTGGACGCAGCATCAGAATATATGTCAGCATTTAACGACAGGATTGAACAGATGAAAAAAGAGAGAAGAAGCTTCTTCGGACCAAACGTGCTGAAACTCTGCGAGGCGGCTGACATTGTTTTCCTGGGACTTCATGGTGCGAACGGAGAAGATGGAAAAGTACAGGCAACATTTGACCTGATGGGAATCAAATATACAGGAACCGGATATTTAAGCAGTGCCCTGGCAATGGATAAGGGAATCACCAAGCAGATGTTCCTGATGAATAATGTACCAACACCGCGGGGAGTGTCTATGGTAAAAGAAGAAATGACCACAGATCTGAAAGCACTTGGAATGGAATTTCCTGTAGTTGTAAAAACCTGCTGTGGCGGTTCCAGTGTAGGTGTTTATATTGTGAATGATCAGGCCGAATATGAGCAGGCTCTCAAAGACGCTTATTCTTATGAAAATGAAGTTGTGGTCGAAGAATATATAAAAGGACGTGAATTTTCAGTAGCGGTTGTGGACGGAAAAGCTTATCCGATCATCGAAATTGCTCCGCTTCAGGGATTCTATGATTATAAGAATAAATATCAGGCCGGCTCTACGATTGAGACCTGTCCTGCCGAAATTTCACCGGAACTCACAGAGAAAATGCAGCATTATGCGGAAGCAGGAGCCAAAGCTCTGTTTATGGAAGGATACTGCCGTCTTGATTTCATGATGAAGGAGAATGGAGATATGTATTGTCTGGAAGCAAATACTCTTCCCGGAATGACACCAACCAGTCTGATTCCGCAGGAGGCAAAAGTTCTGGGAATCGACTATCCGACTTTATGTGAGAAACTGATTAAAGTTTCCATGAAAAAATATCCGACGCAGGATTTCACACTATAGAGCGTGTCTGCAGTAATTTATAGAATTGTTATAGATGCATTATTAAGAGAATTGCTATAACAGGAAAGAAGATATAAAAAATATTATGAAAAACTTAACTCTTGAAAATATCGCCCGCGTATGCGGCGGTACTTATTATGGTCCGGCTGATAAATTACAGGAAGAAGTAATGTCTGTTATCACAGACAGCAGAAAAGCAGAAGAAGGATGTCTGTTTGTACCTATTGTGGGGGAACGTGTAGATGCCCATAAATTTATCCCACAGGTAATGGAAGCAGGGGCACTGGCAACCTTGTCGGAACGGGTGCTTGATAACGCTGATTTTCCTTATATCGCAGTAGAATCTTCTCTTCAGGCAGTGAAAGATATTGCAGAGTTTTATTTAAAGCAGCTTCAGATCCCGGTTGTGGGAATTACAGGAAGTGTTGGTAAGACAAGTACAAAAGAAGTGATCGCATCTGTTCTGAACCAGAAATACCATACTCTGAAAACACAGGGCAACTTTAACAATGAACTTGGTCTGCCTCTCACAGTTTTCCGTCTGCGTGATGGAGATGAAATTGCAGTTCTGGAAATGGGAATCAGTGATTTCGGTGAGATGACCAGACTTGCGCAGATTGCAAGACCGGACACCTGCGTGATCACGAATATCGGTACCTGCCATCTGGAGAATCTGGGAGACAGAAATGGTGTTCTGAAAGCAAAGACAGAGATTTTTAAATTCCTCAGACCGGAGGGACATATTGTATTAAATGGCGATGATGACAAGCTTATCACAGTAAAAGAATATGAAAAGATAAAACCTGTATTTTTCGGAATGAGTAATGAATGTCAGGTTTACGGTGATAAGATTGTAAGCAGAGGTTTAAAGGGAATGACCTGCACCATTCATCTGGGGGATACTGCATTTACAGTTGATATCCCGATGCCGGGGCGCCATATGGTATATAATGCGCTGGCAGCAGCTGCAGTTGGAAATATTTATGGACTTACAACTGAGCAGATCAAAGCCGGAATCGAGAGCCTGGAGCCGATCAGCGGTCGTTTCAGAATGATCGAAACAGATAAATTTCTGATCGTAGATGACTGCTATAATGCAAATCCCATGTCCATGAAAGCCTCTCTGGATGTTCTGCAGGATGGTGCAGGACGCAGAATAGCAGTCCTTGGCGATATGGGTGAACTTGGAGAGAATGAAGTTCAGCTTCATGAGGAGGTAGGAGAGCATGCCGGAAAATGTGATATCGATGTTCTTATCTGTACAGGTAAATTGTGCAGAAATATGGCAGAGAGAGCACAGCGGACAAATCCGGACCTGAAAGTAATCTATGAGCCGGACAGAGAAAGTCTGCTGGAGCATCTGGAAGGTTATGTACAGGATGGTGACACTATTCTTGTGAAAGCTTCCCATTTTATGAAGTTTGAAGAGGTAGTTACGAAACTGGAAAATATGTAAACACTTCGAGACATTTTTGTCTTTTTATGAGAGAATTTGATGAGCGATTTTAGTTCCATGATACCGGAAACAGCAGTATAATAATCCTGTCAGTTTATGAGCAGGCAGCGAAGCAGATAGTCTTATCTGTTCAAGTGAGGAGGATGTTATGCTGGAGAAAGTTATGGAACTGCATTTCCTGCTGTATGCCATGATGTTAATGGGCGGACTGGGAGCACTGGGGATGCTGACCACACATCTTACCTACCGAAGAATGATCAGAAAAAATACAGAGGTTAAATCAAATCTCAAAGAGAAATGGACAAATCTTTGGAAAACAAGAGACAGGCTGTTGAACCGTATGAACCGGTTTGTCTGGTATCCGTCACTTTTCTGTATCGCTTTTCTTGGACTGGCTTTTTTCCTGTATTCCAAAGATGTACGATGGGACGGAATGCCGCTGGCATATCTTTATGTGGCTGCGATCATTCCGACAGCATTGCTTTTGCTGAGACAGGCGCTGGATTTTACATACAGAGAAGAACTTCTGATGAATTCTTTTTCTGATTATGTGGAACATGCCCGCACATGGGTAGAAGAAGTGCCGGTGCCGGAGAAGGCTGACGAAGCTGTAAAAGAGGAAATCGTTGAACATATTGCGGACAGTATCCGCCAGACTGCAGCAGCAGGAAGCCATTTCAGCGGAATGCTTACACCCGAGGAAGATGAGATTATGAGAGAAATCATAAGAGAATTTATGAAATAAAGACATGAAAATTCACTGCAAATGAGATACACAGGATCAGAAACAATATGGCAATGTAAAGTTTCTGATCCTGTACACATTTTAAGACAGAATAATTTATTATTCGTCATCCTCTTCAATTACCTGGATCTCCAGATAATCAAAATCAATCTGCTCTATAAAATTATCCTGATAAAATCTGGCTTTTCCATGTTTCTTAAAATGTCTGACTGTAGATTCCAGCCAGATTGGGTTTCCCAGATCCATTTCATAACAGATACTTTCCAGACCACGAAAAATCTTGTGGGTCCGCGTATCTTCGGAGTCATCGCAGATTACAGTATCTTTCAGTAAATGATTATCTTTCCATAATTTTCCCCATAAACGGAACATATCGGTAATACCTCCCTGTCAGAACTGCCACAGGCGGCAGAAATCTCATTTTCTAAGTGATTCCCAGTATAGCGGATTTTTGCGGGAAAGTAAAGAAAGTGAAAAGCAACAGCAAAATACTTATAGTCTTAGGCTTGATTATTCCGGTGGAATATTCTATAATAAAACCTAAATTTCCATAAATTAGCGTGTCAAAGTGCCGGTTCAGGAGAAAATCAGTTTTCATCTGGAAATTTGAAGACTGGTGTGGATAAGGTGAGTTCCATAACTGCATTTGTGATATGCAAAAAAACAGAATGGAGGAGACATTATGAAATTATACGATACCGGTGTGTATTTGCTGAATGGTCAGAAGATTGTTCCGGAGAATCAGGCAGATTTTCCTGTTTCCAAAGAGGAAGCTGCAAAGAGTACAATTGCCTATTCAATTCTGAAAGCACACAATACTTCCGGAAATATGGAGAAACTTCAGATTAAATTTGATAAACTGACTTCTCATGATATCACTTTTGTCGGAATTATCCAGACTGCACGTGCTTCAGGCCTTGAGAAATTTCCGGTGCCATATGTACTGACAAACTGCCATAATTCACTCTGTGCCGTAGGCGGAACTATTAATGAAGATGATCATATGTTTGGACTTACCTGTGCCAAGAAATATGGCGGCGTATATGTACCGCCCCATCAGGCGGTTATCCATCAGTTTGCAAGAGAAATGCTTGCAGCAGGCGGTAAAATGATCCTCGGTTCAGACAGCCATACACGATATGGCGCACTGGGAACCATGGCAATGGGTGAGGGCGGACCGGAGCTTGTAAAGCAGCTTCTTTCCCAGACTTATGATATCAATATGCCAGGTGTAGTTGCCATTTATCTTACAGGTTCTCCACGACCGGGCGTAGGTCCTCAGGACGTTGCGCTTGCGATTATCGGCAAGGTTTTTGCAAACGGATATGTGAAGAATAAAGTTATGGAATTTGTAGGACCCGGTGTTGCAAATTTAAGTGCTGATTTCCGAATTGGCGTAGATGTAATGACAACAGAGACCACCTGTCTTTCCTCTATCTGGCAGACAGATGAGAACATTCAGGAATTCTATGAGATCCATGGCAGAAGTGAAGATTACAAAGAACTGAAACCAGGTGAAACAGCATATTATGATGGCTGTGTAGAGATTGATCTGAGTGAGATCAGACCAATGATCGCTATGCCATTCCATCCAAGCAATACATATACAATTGATGAACTGAAAGCAAATCTGGATGATATTCTGGCAGATGTTGAGAAAAAAGCACAGATCAGCCTTGATGGAAAAGTTCCATATACATTAAGAGACAAAGTAATTGATGGTAAACTTTATGTAGAACAGGGAATCATCGCAGGATGTGCAGGTGGTGGATTTGAAAATATCTGTGCAGCAGCTGATATCCTTAAAGGCAAGAGCATTGGTGCAGATGCCTTCACATTGAGTGTATATCCGGCAAGTACTCCGATTTATATGGAACTGGCTAAGAATGGCGTTCTGGCAGGACTTCTTGAAACGGGAGCTGTTGTGAAGACTGCTTTTTGCGGACCTTGCTTTGGTGCAGGGGATACTCCTGCAAATAATGCATTCAGTATCCGTCATACGACCAGAAACTTCCCGAACCGCGAAGGTTCCAAAATCCAGAATGGCCAGATTTCTTCTGTTGCACTCATGGACGCACGTTCTATTGCGGCAACTGCAGCAAACAAAGGTTTCCTGACTTCAGCAGAGGATTATACGGGTGGTTATACAGGACAGAAATATTTCTTTGATAAGACAATTTATGACAATCGTGTATTTGACAGCAAGGGTATAGCTGATCCGGGTGTAGAGATCCAGTTTGGTCCGAATATTAAGGACTGGCCGGAGATGGCTGCACTTCCGGAGAATCTGATCGTGAAGGTTGTTTCTGAGATCCATGATCCGGTTACTACAACAGATGAACTGATCCCGTCCGGTGAGACATCTTCTTATCGTTCCAATCCACTTGGACTGGCTGAGTTTACACTTTCCAGAAAAGATCCTGCTTATGTAGGACGTGCGAAAGAAGTTCAGAAAGCTCAGAAGGCTATTCAGGAAGGAAAATGTCCGGTTGAGGCATTACCGGAGATGAAACCTGTAATGGATGTGATCAAAAAGGATTATCCGAATGTAAGCAAGGAAAATCTTGGTGTGGGAAGTACGATCTTTGCAGTGAAACCAGGTGATGGTTCTGCGCGTGAGCAGGCTGCTTCCTGTCAGAAAGTGCTTGGCGGATGGGCAAATATCGCCAATGAGTATGCGACAAAGAGGTACCGTTCCAATCTGATCAACTGGGGTATGCTTCCATTCCTGATTAAAGAAGGGGAGCTTCCGTTTGCAAACGGAGATTATCTGTTCTTCCCACAGATTCGTAAGGCAGTGGAAGAAAAGGATGATGTGATCCGGGGATATGTTGTCGGTGCTGAGGGACTGAAGGAGTTTGAAGTGGCTCTTGGGGAGCTTACGGATGATGAGCGTGAGATTATCCTTAAGGGATGCCTGATTAATTATAATCGAAAATAGGAAGTGATGAAGATGCAGCTATCCTCTCTTTAGGTTGGGAGTAGCTGCATCTTTATTATTTATGAAATTATGAGAATTGCGGGAACTGCTTTGCAGCGGAGCGATTCGTGGATATAATAGAGCCCCGGGCAGCAACATACTGCATCGAAGAAAGTGAAATAGTCTGAAAATTATTAAATAAATAAAAATATTATAAAATTAGTGCAAATAAGACAAAAATAAATAGAAAATATTGAAATAAAATGCAAAAATGTATTGACAAATAATAACAAGAGTGTTATTATAACACCATCAAAAGAAACAAGGAAACGAATTAAACAATCAAAGAAATTCATTCAATTCATAGCATATATAAATGTTCCAATGAAAAGGATGAAAATAAAAGAAAGGTTCGGGTGATTCCATTGGGAAAGAATTTATAACTTCATCAATATAAGAGTAACGGGTATCGCATTTCCTGCAAGAAAGACCTGATACGGAGATTATAAAAAAGTATTTTCCTTATATAATATAAGAGCATACGCACAGTCTGATTAATAAGGAAGGAATGTATCAAAGGTATTATAGAAGCGATAACTTATATTGAATATCTGTTGCAGACCTGATACAGGGATTTTGGTAAATGTGTAAAGAAATATTTACCGGAAGAGCATAACCCTTATCTCAGTAGTTAGCCTGAAAGCAGAGGTTCAGGTAACAGATAAACTGAAGGTAAGAACGATGTTTTGAGAGGCATATAGAAGTTTAAGTATATGGTTTGAAATCCTGCATCAGAAGAATATCCGGTATATAAAATTACAGGATATTGAGAGAAATATTAAGGTACTTTTTCAGTGATACTTTACATAATTCAGAACATCTGCCATTAATGTTCGATAAATATGAAAAGCACATAAGGAAATTAAACAGTTGTGAATTTAAGAAGTTAGGTTTATGATTGCTTAGCACGAAAAATAATGAAAAAGTGTATCCGATATTTCATAAATGAAAAACAAATTATAATACGTGAAATTATAATTTAAAATCTATAAAACTTTCTAAGTAAGTTCCGATGAACTGAATAACTGATATCATAAAAGCATAAAAGCAGGAATGAATCAGATTATAAACAGTACATATGGATTATGAGCAGGAAACAGAATAGGAATTTTAAATAAACATAGAAAAATTTAATAGTGAACTTATAAAGTAGTTTGTAAATAACATATTATTTTATTATAGAAAGAATACTAAGAGGAAAATAAATTGAATAACGAAGAACATTGAAGCGGTCATCATTTTTGAAATCAGGAAAAGTAAAAAGTGATGACCGTTTTCAAATTGTATTCATATATATTCGTTTATTGCGTGAAATGGAATTTTAGGATATACTCTCCATGAAAAGGAGAGTTTTTTATGTGGATAAAAGATATCAGAGATTATATTTTATATGAAGATAAAGATATTCTGGTCTGTCACAAACCGGCAGGGCTTGCAGTTCAGAATGCGCGGGTTGGCAGTATGGATATGGAGAGCCTCTTGAAGAATTATATTGCTCAGAAGGTGCCGGGTAAGATGCCGTATCTGGGTATTATCCATCGCCTGGATCAGCCGGTGGAGGGGGTTCTTGTATTTGCCCTGAATCCGAAGGCAGCAGCAGATCTCAGCAGACAGATGACAGCGGGAAAAATAAAGAAGACTTATCTTGCAGTTACAGAAGGAACAGTGAAAGTGAAGAGTGCAAAACTGGTGGACTGGTTGAAGAAGGATGGCAGGACCAACAGCTCTGCAGTGGTTGAGGGAGGGACTTCCGGAGCAAAAAAGGCGATATTGTCTTATGAAGTTCTGGAAACCTGGAAAAATAAAGAAGATGCACAGGATTGTGGCGAAAGAAATCTGATTCGGATTGATCTGGATACAGGCAGGCATCATCAGATTCGTGTGCAGATGGCGCATGCCGGAATGCCTTTGGTTGGTGACAGAAAGTATAATCCCGGTCAGAATAGTCAGGAACCGCTGGCTCTCTGTTCTGCAAAACTGGGATTTCAGCATCCGGTGACAAAGAAACAGTTGGAGTTTCAGGTGCAGCCTGCAGGTATGGCATTCAAAAGACATTGATATAGCGAAATTTTTGATGTGTAAAAGTGAAAAATGTGTAAAATCTCTGGACGAATTTCGTAAAGTGTGTATAATGTAGAAAGTAATATGCAGTTATAAGGTTTATAGCAATTCTCGTAAATAATGTATTTAAGAGGATCGCTACAGGTAATTGTTCGATGTTAATTATTCTGTGAGAGTACTGAGCAGATATCGATTTTTTAGTTGACAGAAATTATACATTATTTTATGAAATTGCTGTAATGTGCAGTATAGCACTGAAAGGAAGAGGAAATTAAAATGAAAAGAGCGGCGGCAGCAGCGATAAGTTTAATGACAGGACTGGCAATGCTGACAGGATGCAGCAGAGCGGAGGTGGAAGAGACAATCCAGCCGTTGGTGGCAGACGCTATCGAAGAATCCGATTCAGAGGCAGAAGCAGTGAAGGAAGAGGATGAGAGTCCGCTGATTCCGGAGATTGATACAGATATAAAAATCCATGCCGGTTCAAGGATCGCAGTGGTAAGCAAATGTGTCAAGGGCGAATACTGGAAGATGGTTAAGAAAGGCATGGAAGATGCGGTAAAGGAAATTAATAAAGCATATGGTTATAAAAAAGATGACCAGATTACCATGACGTTTGAAGGTCCTGATAATGAAGAGGATGTAGAGACTCAGATCAATACAATAGATGCTGTTATCGCAGAGAATCCGGATGTTCTTTGTATTTCGGCAAGTGACATGGATTCCTGTGAGGCACAGCTTGAAGCTGCAAAGGAAAATGGAATTCCGGTTATAGCATTTGATTCTAATGTAGCCGAGAAAAAACTGGTGAAGGCATATCGGGGAACCGATAATGTGCAGGTAGGAAAGATGGCTGCTTATCAGCTTGGCAGTGCACTCGGAAAGATGGGAAAGGTTGCGGTTTTTTCCGCACAGCAGAAGACAAAGAGTGTTCAGGATCGTGTAGAAGGATTCATGAATAATATCGGGAAGTACGGAGACATTGAAGTTGTGGAAACCATTTATTCTGATCAGGTAGATGATATGGAGGCTTCCATGAAGGAAGTTCTGGAAAAATATCCCACACTGGATGGTGTATTCTGCACCAATGCAGAGATTACAGAGATGTATCTGAATCTGGAGAAGAGTGATGAGCATGATGCACCGGCTCTGGTAGGGGTTGATGCAACTACTAAGCAGCAGGAAGCAATCCGTAATGGAGAAGAGATTGGCTGTGTTTCTCAGCAGCCTTATGCTATGGGATACCAGACGATCTGGGCAGCAGTTGAAACAACGGCACCGAAGAAATCTGTTGTGATCGAGAAAAATGTACTGAGCAATCCGGCATGGATCGATGCAGACTGTCTGGATGATCCGGACTACAGTGGATATTTATATACAGAATAAGAATTAAAGATAAACGCTCCGGGAGGATGTACAGGGTCTCAAATGCATTAATTAAGAGGATTTTCTATAAGAGGAATGTGTCTGCTGGGACAGACCGGTAATACAGAACTTATATATAAAGCAGAATTATATACGAAAGAAGAAGCATGAAAACAGTGATGAGTTGTTTTCGTGCTTTTTTTGTGTTATAGAATATTACTCCGTAATGTTCTATGACACAAAAAAGCTCTCCGGGCAGGCTCCTTATTTATATCTCTTCTTCTTTGAAATAAAAATATAAACAAATCAGAAGCTTTGACTGTATAAAAAGATTTATATTGATGATATAATCACATACACGATATAAAAATAACAAAAAAATATTGGATGGATGAAAAATATTTGATAAAATTATCTAATGAGATTGTAATTTTAAAGGATATATGATAAAATTTGACTATAAATTATTGAAAATATATAAAAAAATTAGGCAAAAAGGAGAAGAGGATGAAACAATGGTCAGAGATCATCAGAAATGTCACCATGTTGTCGCAGCTTGGACTGTCTCTCATAACCCCTGTCCTGATATGTCTGGCAGTATGCTGGCTGATTGTTTCTAAGACCGGAGCTGGAGGATGGGTATATATCCCCGGTTTTTTCTTTGGTCTTGGAGGTTCCGGGACAGTGGCATATAAATTTTATCTTTCTATTAACAGACAGCAGAAGAAAGAGAACAAAAAGAAGAAAAATAAAGTATCGTTTAACAGACACCTGTAATGATACAGAAACGAAAGGGAGATTTATATGAGTATTATGGATAATGTTCAGCCTGCCGTAAAGAAGGAAACCGGGAAGGTAGCTGCCATCACCGGAATCGGGCTGATTTTGATGTGGATCGTGTTTGGAGTGCTGCATGCTTTCATGCCACAGAAGGTACCGTTTGATTATACGGTGTTTCTTGGAGGGGCAGTGGGAGGATGTGTGGCAGTCCTTAATTTCTTTTTTATGGGACTTGCAGTGCAGAAAGCAGCTGCAGCAACAGATGAGGACACAGCGAGAATGAGAATCAAAGCAAGTTACTCCCAGAGAATGCTGATCCAGATGTTGTGGGTGATCCTGGCAATCGTGGCACCCTGTTTTCATTTTGTGGCAGGAATCGTTCCTCTTTTATTTCCCGGAACAGGAATTAAAATTGCAGGAATTTTTCATACTAACAAATAGGTATTTCTATATCAAACCGGAACAGTACCGGGAGAGACAGGAGGTGAATAAAGAGTATGGAATTGGATATCAGCGGGGCAAGGATATTCTTTACATTACCCATTGATGTGCCTGTTCTCGGACCATTAAGGATCAGTGAGACAATGGTGGTAAGCTGGATTGTTATGATACTCATAACAGGTTTGTGTATCTGGCTGACACATGATCTGAAAGAAGAGAACATTTCCAAACGTCAGGCTGTGGCAGAGCTCATTGTAGAGAAGGCCAACAGCTTTGTAATCGGAAATATGGGTGAGAAATTCAGATACCTGATACCATTTGTTGCAGCACTTTTTGCAACCAGTGTGGTTTCCAACCTGATCAGTCTGATCGGACTTCGAAGCCCTACAGCAGACCTTTCTACTGAGGCTGCCTGGGCAGTTGTGGTTTTCATTATGATCACAGCACAGAAGATAAAGACCAGCGGATTTGGCGGTTATCTGAAAGGATTTACAACTCCGATCGCAGTTATGACACCGTTTAATATTCTTTCCGAGCTGGCTACACCTGTCAGTATGGCGTGTCGTCATTTCGGAAATATCCTTTCCGGTGTGGTAATCAATGGCCTGATCTATGGGGCACTGGCAGTCGCAAGTTCCGCGCTTCTGGGCCTGATCCCGGGTGCACTGGGAGATGTACTGTCAAAGATACCGATTCTTGATGTCGGTGTACCTGCGATAACGTCGGTCTATTTTGACTGGTTCTCAGGAGTTATGCAGGCGTTTATCTTCTGTATGCTGACTGTAATGTATATTGCAAATGCAGCAGAAGAGTAGCAGAAACATGATTTGCCGGAGCAAAACGGCAGCGGTGGTAACCGCAAAGAATGCTGAAATACAGCAGAAAAATTAATACCGCAGCAAAGGGGAAAAGCTGCAGATTATTATTTAACAGGAGGGTTTTAATATGGATTTTCAGTTATTGGCAAAAGGTATCGCATTAGCAGGATGTGCAATTGGAGCAGGATGTGCGCTGATCGCAGGTATCGGACCTGGTATTGGTGAAGGTAACGCAGTAGCAAAGGCGCTGGAGGCAATCGGACGCCAGCCTGAGTGCAAGGGTGATGTTACTTCTACCATGCTTCTTGGATGTGCCATTGCAGAGACAACAGGTATCTACGGTTTCGTAACCGGTCTGTTGCTTATCTTCGTTGCACCTGGTATGTTCATGAACTTCCTGAGCTGATAAAAACAGCTGAGATGTCGAATATCACAGATTAAGAGGCATCTGATATGGAACCTGTGGATAATTCCGGCAACAGCCGGAGAATGATCCGCATAAATACAGACAGGAGGTTACAAACATGCAGGTACAGGAATTAGTTGGAATTGTGCCGTGGAATTTTATAGCGACGATTTGCAACCTTTTTATTCAGGTATATCTGATCAAACGTTTCCTCTTCAAGCCCATCAATGAGATGCTGGAAAAGCGCAAAGCGAAAGCGGATGCCCAGATCCAGGATGCAGTGAAGGCAAAGGAAGAAGCTCAGGCAATGAAGGCAGAATATGAAAAGAATATGCAGGAAGCCAAGAATAGGGCAAATGACATTGTGATGACAGCTCAGAAAACAGCCGCTATCCAGAGTGAAGAGATGCTTAAGGAGGCTTCCAGTCAGGTAACTGCCATGAAAGAGAAGGCAGAGAAAGACATTGCCCAGGAGAAACGTAAGGCAGTCAACGAGATCAAGGGAGAAATCGGCGGTATGGCTGTTGAGATTGCCGGAAAAGTGATCGAGCGCGAAATTAGTGAAGAGGATCATGCAAAACTGATTGATGAGTTTATTGAGAATGTAGGTGAGGCATCATGACAAAAACTGCCAGAGTTTACGGCGGAAGTCTGTATGACCTTGCCGCTGAAGAAAAGCTCGATGGACAGATCATGGAGCAGATGATCGCAGTCAGACAGATTTTCAGGGAGAATCCGGGATATCTGAAATTGCTGGGAGAACCGGCAATTCCTGAAGATGAGAGACTTAAGATGATTGAAGAGGCTTTCGGAGGGCAGGCAGAGAGATATCTGGTGAATTTCCTGAAATTATTGTGTGAACGCAAGATTCTGAGAGAGTTTGCCGGATGCTGCGAAGAGTTTATCAGACGCTACAACAGTGCACATGGAATTGCAGAAGCCGTGGTTACCAGTGCAGTGAAGCTCAGTGATACTCAGATGGAAGCTCTGAAAGCGAAGCTTGAGAAGCTAAGTGGAAAGAAAGTGTATCTGGTTCAGAAAACAGATGCATCCGTTCTTGGCGGACTTCGCGTAGAACTGGAGGGCGTACAGCTCGACGGTACAGTACAGAGCCGTATTTCCGGTATTTCAAAGAAACTGAATGAATTGGTAGTATAAAGAACTGGATTCCGGATTTGAGAATCGTACTGTATGGGTATTTGACATATGGATATGAAAAATCTTTAAATTTCTGAATTCAGACAGCGCAAAATAATAGAATATAAAAGGATGGAATGGAAACATGCAATTAAAACCTGAGGAAATATCCAAGGTCATCCGAAGCCAGATAAAATATTACGAAAATGCCATTCAACAGAACGAGACAGGTACGATCCTTATGGTTGGTGACGGTATTGCCAGAGCCAGCGGACTGGTAAACTGTATGTCAGGAGAGCTTCTGGAATTTGAGGACGGAAGCTTTGGTATGGCACAGAACCTGGAGGAGAACAGTGTCTCCATCGTAATCTTTGGTTCAGATGAGAACATTGGTGAGGGTCAGACCGTAAAGCGTACAGGCAAGGTCGTGTCTGTACCTGTAGGCGACGCCATGGTTGGACGTGTTGTAAATGCACTGGGACAGCCAATTGACGGAGCAGGCCCGATTGATACAAAAGAATTCCGGCCAATCGAGAGCAAGGCACCAGGAATCTGTGAGAGAAGATCTGTATATCAGCCTCTTCAGACCGGTATCAAAGCCATCGACTCTATGATCCCTATCGGACGTGGACAGCGAGAACTGATCATTGGTGACCGTCAGACCGGTAAAACTACAATTGCTACAGATACCATTATTAACCAGAAGGGAAAAGATGTGATCTGTATCTATGTAGCCATTGGACAGAAGCGTTCCACAGTAGCTACATTAGTAGAGAACCTGACCAGAAACGGCGCAATGGATTATACTATCGTTGTGGCAGCTACAGCATCTGAGTCAAGCCCGCTGCAGTATATCGCACCGTATTCCGGATGTGCAATGGGTGAATACTTTATGAATAAGGGAAAAGATGTGCTGATCATCTATGATGATTTAAGTAAGCATGCAGTTGCATACCGTGCACTTTCCCTGCTGATCCGTCGTCCGCCTGGACGTGAGGCATATCCGGGTGATGTTTTCTATCTGCATTCCAGACTTCTGGAACGTGCAGCGAAGCTGGACGATGAACATGGCGGCGGTTCCATGACAGCACTGCCGATCATCGAGACACAGGCAGGCGATGTATCTGCATACATTCCTACCAACGTTATCTCCATCACAGACGGACAGATCTTCCTGGAGAGTGACCTGTTCAATGCCGGTATGCGTCCGGCCGTTAACGTTGGTCTTTCTGTATCCCGTGTAGGTGGAGCCGCACAGACAAAGGCAATGAAGAAAGCCAGTGGTAGTGTCCGTATCGACCTGGCACAGGCAAGAGAGATGGAATCATTTACCCAGTTCAGTTCAGACCTTGACGAGGCAACAAAGAATCAGCTGAAATACGGAAGTTGTCTGACAGAACTTTTGAAACAGCCTCTGGGACGTCCGTTAAGTCTTCATGAGCAGGTTATCACACTTTGTGTCGCTACTAATAAACTGATGCTTGATATTGACACAAAGAAGATCAAAGAATTCCAGATGGATATGCTTGCATTCTTCGACAGAGAACATAAAGAAATCGGCAAAGCGATCGATGAGAAGAAAGTTCTGGATGATGAACTGAAAGAGCAGATTCTTGCAGCAGCAAAGGAATTCAAGGAAAGAAGATAAGCGGGTGTAGCTATGGCAAATGCAAAAGAGATTAAGGAAAGAATGGCCAGCATCGAAGAGACGAGAAAGATAACAAATGCCATGTATCTGATCTCTTCTTCGAAGATGAAACAGGCCAAGAAAAAGCTTGCTGACACAGAACCTTTCTTCTATGCCATGCAGGCAGAGATCGCCAGAATTTTGCGGCATGTGCCGGATATGCACAGCCAGTTCTTTGATGGCCGTGAGAGTATCCCGGATGAGGAAAGAAAGATTGGCTATATCGTTGTCACCGCAGATAAAGGACTTGCAGGAGCATATAATCATAACGTGATCAAGGCAACGGAAGAACTGTTAAAAAAACCGGGAAAACACAAATTATTCGTACTTGGAGAAGCCGGAAGACAGTACTTTGCCAAGAGGGAAGGAATTGAGATGGATACTCAGTTCCGTTATACCGTCCAGAATCCAACATTACACAGATCGAGAGTCATTTCTTCGGAGATGGTAGAACAGTTCAGAAATGGAGATTTGGACGAGATCCACATCATATACACACGTATGATCAATGCTATGACAGCGGAGACTGAGGAACAGAAGCTCCTTCCTATGAAGAAGACGACCTTCCTTCCGGAAGATATGCCGGCTCTTGTCGGAACCGGACTGTATCAGGAAGATATGGTATTCTGGCCATCTACACACAGTGTGATGGCGAACATTGTTCCGAACTACATCAACGGTATCGTATATGGATGCCTGGTAGAGGCCTACTGCAGTGAGCATAATGCCAGAATGCAGGCAATGCAGAATGCAACAGACAGTGCAACAGATATGCTGAACGAATTAAATATTACTTATAACCGTGTCCGTCAGGCAGACATCACACAGGAATTGACAGAGATCATCGGCGGAGCCAATGCGCAGAAACGGAAGTAAGATACAAAGTTCGCAAATGGCGGAACTGTATACAGAACAAATAATAACCACGAAATAATAAAAAAGAAAGTGGGCAGCAGTAATATGACAAAAGGAAGAATCGTACAGGTCATGGGACCTGTCGTAGACGTAGAATTTAATAGTAGAGAAGAACTTCCATTTATCAAAGATGCCCTGGAAGTAGACAATGGCGGAAAACGTTGCGTCATGGAAGTAGCCCAGCATGTAGGTAACAACATTGCACGTTGTATCATGCTGGCTTCCAGTGAAGGTCTGCAGAAGGGAATGGAAGTTACCGCTACCGGAGCTGGTATCAAAGTGCCGGTAGGTGAGAAGACTCTGGGACGTCTGTTCAATGTACTTGGAGAGACGATCGATAACGGAGAACCAATTAAAGACAGCGAAGAATGGGTTATCCACAGAAAAGCACCAAGCTTTGAAGAACAGAGCCCGGCTGTCGAAGTATTAGAGACAGGGATCAAGGTCATTGACCTTCTGACACCTTATGCGAAAGGTGGTAAGATCGGTCTGTTCGGTGGTGCCGGTGTAGGTAAGACCGTACTGATCCAGGAGCTGATCCATAACATCGCAACAGAACATGGTGGATATTCCATCTTCACCGGTGTCGGAGAGCGTTCCCGTGAAGGTAATGACTTATGGACAGAGATGAGAGAATCAGGTGTACTTGATAAGACAGCTTTGGTATTTGGTCAGATGAATGAACCGCCAGGAGCAAGAATGCGTGTTGGTCTGACGGGCCTCACGATGGCAGAGTATTTCCGTGACAAAGGTGGAAAGGATGTGCTTTTGTTCATTGACAACATCTTCCGTTTTACGCAGGCAGGTTCCGAGGTTTCCGCACTGCTGGGCCGTATGCCGTCCGCCGTTGGTTACCAGCCCACGCTGGCAACCGAGATGGGCGACCTCCAGGAGCGCATTACCTCGACCAAGACGGGCTCCATTACCTCCGTCCAGGCTGTCTACGTCCCCGCAGACGACCTGACCGACCCGGCGCCTGCCACGACGTTTACTCACCTCGATGCCACCACGGTTCTTTCGCGTAGCATTTCGTCGCTCGGCCTGTTCCCGGCTATCGACCCGCTCGCGTCTTCCTCCGACGCTCTCGATCCCTCGATCGTCGGCGAGGAGCACTACCGTGTCGCTGTCAAGGTCCAGGAGCTCCTGCAGGAGTACTCCGACCTTCAGGACATCATCGCAATTCTGGGTATGGACGAGCTGTCCGAGGAGCAGCGCCTTACGGTCAACCGTGCCCGTAAGATTCAGCAGTTCCTCTCGCAGTCCTTCCACGTCGCCGAGAAGTTCACCGGCAACCCCGGTGTCTACGTCCGCGTCGAGGATACCGTCCGCTCTTTTGCCGAGATTGTCGACGGCAAGGCCGATGACCTGCCCGAGCAGGCTTTCCGCTATGCTTCCACGATTGAGGACGTGCGCGAGCGCGCCCGCAAGATGGGGGAGAAGTAGGTTATGCGTATCCGCATCGTGTGCCCCGTGAGCTGCGCCTATGAGGGCGACGCTGCGTTTGTGTCGATTCCGTCCACGGATGGCGAGTTTGGCGTTCTGCCTGCTCACTCCAGCGAGATCTGCACGATCGACCGCGGTTACGTTCGCGTTTCCGATAAGGCCATGGGCACTGTCGACCACACGTTTGCCGTGGCCGGCGGCTATGCCCAGGTTGCGGACGATGTCGTGACCGTTCTCGCCGAGCGCGCTTGCGATTTGGCGAC
>OIDY01000163.1_pt1 | contig 16717 bp, 24 predicted proteins | sample 1581691 | NCBI WGS metagenome assembly OIDY01 (sample SAMEA3882537, study PRJEB24775) | human gut metagenome | biome: human-associated habitat; feature: intestine environment; material: feces | place: Netherlands | collected 2009/2010
ACCGATGGAAAAAGCAGTAGCAGCATTTGTTTAATCAGCTGTTACTGCTTTTTTTTGAATTATGCAAGGTATAAACGCGGAGCCGCTTACGTACGTTGATACATATATACATATAGACGTTGATACATGTCCACATGTGGATATGAATACAATGAAATTAAATAACATCAAAAACGAAAAATCATGAAAATGAAAAAGTATCTTTCAATCGCCATCCTTCTTCTGATGATGGCTTCACCAGTAGTATTCACCTCTTGCGGCAATGATGACCCGATGGAGGAGGTCGAGAGTCCGGAAACAAAACTGGACGTTTGGACAGAGCCTTACCATATCATGGCTGCAAATGTGGATGAGGTCAAGAGCTATATGGCTCAATCCATGAAGCGTTACCGCCAGGTAGCTGAGACTTCCAGCGACAACATCCAGTTGACCTTTATGACCGGGCAGGGTAGTGAAGGCGTTCTTTACAGTTTCTCCCGTCTTGACGGTTCTCTTTATTCTGTCATAGATACGGAGCGAAGTGTGAACCGTGGGCTTGTGATTGACTATCTGAAGAAGCACTACACGCTTGTTTCTGCCGATGAAGCCAGTCTGCAGTATTGCTTCACCAACCAGGACAAATCCATGGTGATTACAACCATGAAGGTTTCAGATTCCTATTTCAATGTGAACTATTCATTAGTTTATTGATAGTAAAAGCCTTAAACATATGTAAAAACAGGATTTAATCCCGTAATCTGCAATAAAATTACAAATATCGGGGTTAAAACGGTTTTTGTGGTACGACAGAGGTAATTTAATCGTTGAAAATCCTGCAAAAGAAAGTTGCTGTTTTTGTACGCAGATATTCGTATATGAATACTTCGGTGCAAAAATAGCAACTTTTTAATTGCGTCCACACTGTGGACGCAATTAGGAAAATACAACTTTCATTGTTGTTGGTCATGTGGACGTGAACACATGTATATATGTATAGGTGTGTACATGAATACACATGCAAAAGCTGTAAAATGCCGAAAAAGAGACTTTTTAAAGCCTTATTCCTGGAAAAATCGCTCAAAAAACAACTTTTTTGAAACTTTTTTCTTGCTACGAAAAAAGACTTCACTCTCCCTTTCTACCTTTGCATCGTCAAAACAAGGAAGTATGGGTGAGCGGCTTAAACCAGCACACTGCTAACGTGCCGAACCGAAAGGTTCCGAAGGTTCGAATCCTTCTGCTTCCGCACATTGGCTCGTTAGCTCAGTTGGATCAGAGCACGACGCTACGAACGTCGGTGTCGGGAGTTCGAGTCTCTCACGAGTCACAACATTGGAGGTTTGGCAGAGTTGGTCTATTGCACCGGTCTTGAAAACCGGCAGGCGGCAACGTCTCAAAGGTTCGAATCCTTTAGCCTCCGCAAACTTGCCCTATCGCATAACGGTAGTGCGGCAGATTCTGGATCTGCAAGAGGTGGTTCGATTCCATCTGGGGCAACATAAGTAAGGAGCTTTGGCAGACTTGGTGTATGCGCGGGACTGAAAATCCCGAGAACGTGGTTCGACTCCACGAGGCTCCACTTAAAAATTCGGGAGTGCTCCAGTGGCAACGAGGGTGGACTGTAAATCCGCTGTCTGATGACTTCGTAGGTTCGAGTCCTACCTCCCGAACTCAACTTGCCCTATGGTATAATGGTAGCACAACGGGTTTTGGTCCTGTTAGCGAAGGTTCGATTCCTTCTGGGGCGACAAGTTAAGAAACAACTCCATGGTGTAATTGGTAGCATGCCAGATTTCAGATCTGGAGGTGGTGGTTCGAATCCATCTGGAGTTTATATGGAGTTTGTAGCTCAGTTGGTAGAGTGCCAGATTGTGGCTCTGGTGGTCATGGGTTCGATCCCCATCAAACTCCCAAATGCTTCAATAGCACAGTGGTAGTGCAGCTCCCTTGTAATGAGCAGGTCGTAGGTCCGAATCCTACTTGAAGCTCTACATAAGAAAGGCTTCTCTTCAGGCAGTTTTGCTTGAAAAGAAGCCCTTTAGCTTTTTTGTATGGCGATGTTTCGTTGATGTTCGTTCATAATTTCCTCCTTTATCCTTACACGAAGTTCAGAATAGATTTGAGCCTGTCCTGTACCTTGTTGAGCACCTGGATGGTATCTTCGTTGTTCTTATCCTTCTTGTTTTCAAGAAGAATGATAGCCTTCTTTATCAGCTTGCAATCCTCTATGGATAAAGGCATTTCAGTGATAGAGTAGTTAGGATCAGCGTATCTGTAGTATATTCTATCATAAACCTCGATAGGAGCATTGTAGCCCAGTTTGTCAGATCTCATAATCTGTATATCCATCTGAACAGTTCTGGCGCATACTCCTTTGGTGATTCCCTCCATATCGTAGAGAGCATCGCTACATGCCTCCACGAGATCATCGAGAGTCCATCTTCTGTATCTGTTTCTTAAACAGTTGTCTATAGTTTTGTACCTTATTAAGGCATTCTTATTTGCTGGCATAGTTCTTTCATTTTAAGCGTAAAAAAAATGGTTGGATTTCATCCAGCTTTTTCTCGCCATGTCAGAGCTGAAGCCAATCATTTGGCAAAAAAGAAAAAGTTGGATTCTCCCGGCAAGGAAACTCCAACTCTTTCGTATTATCTTTGTTCTCTGTGGGGCACGCTGCTACGATACCCGATAGAAATAACTATGCGAATAATGATGTGGGAATCCTATACCGGCTGTATCTGATGTACTTGATGTATGTACATAACTATTCCGTTCAAAGCGTCGATAGCTCTGAACGAATGATTGTGATGTTATGTGCATATTTAAATTCATTTCCGTATAGGATTTTTATATTTTTACTTTTTTATTTGTCTAATTCGGGTGCAAAGATACAAAAATAGTGCGAAATCTTTTTGCGTAGCAGTAAAAAAATTGTATAAACATGCGGATTTTAACCAAAATGAGCTGTTCTTATAGTGATAATCGGCTGATTTTCCTTGATAATGCTTCGCCCCACGCCATGAAGGATGCTACTGGAGTTCCACCTAATAGACTTTGCATTTATGTCAGCAGAGCATGACGTAAGTGCAAAGTCCCTCAGTCGGAAGGTGCCCACGAAACGACATCCGGTAGCTTACAAACTGAGTAGGTGGGACGCAAGCGATTCCCACTTAATCAGTTTGCCACTACTGCATGTCCATTCGTCGAGAAGGGCACTGGCTCACAGCATCCTCCTTCATTTTCCCTCCCTTCCACCTTATTATAATATCCTGGTCTTCCTCTTTATAGGCATTCTGTCTTTCCTTTATAAATCTGTCGGCTTTTCTTCTTTATAATCTTCGCCCACGCCATAGTCCAGTAAGCATGAACAGTTAGTCAGGGTGTTGTTCTTTCGCAGGCCGATTATATCGACTTACGAAGGAACAACACCCTGGCTTTTAAAACTGTTGATACTTGCTTGGACTATTCCCACCCGGCTTTTTTTATCCCTTCAGTCATTCCCAGTTATACTTTTTTCTTCTTACTGAAACCAGAAGGCTTTGATTCCGTATCGTCTTTGGGATTTCGGGATTCTTTTTCTGCAAAGTTATCGCGTATCTGGCAAATAGCAAGTTGTGATTCGGTAACAATCTTCCTTTTCCATGTAACATGCAAAAGAGTATTCTTCCCATCAGACTTGCCTTATTGCCTTGTACGCACTTTGAAAAGCAGAAAAAGCTTCCCGATCCCAAGTCCGAAAGGACTTAACGAAAGGGAGAAAAAATTTAGAGACTATGGCAAAAGATTTCAACAACCGCCTGATTACTCCAGAATTGGAGAAGGCAATGCAGGACTATCCGCTCTATTCCCAGGATAGCAAGAAGAAGGATGCAGTTTGCATCGCAGTGTTTTTCATCGGCAACGCTCGCTGGTACATTCTTGAAGGACAGCGAGAGAATGATGATTTTGTGCTCTTTGGCATCGTTGTAGGTCTGGCTGAGACTGAATACAGCTATATTTCTGCCAATGAAATGGCAAGTGTGGAACTGGACGCAACCAAGTTCGGACTCGGCAAGGTCAGAGTGGAGCAGAGAAAGCCATTCCAACCATGTCAGCTTTCAGAAATCATCGACAGAGAGTTGCAGTCTTTCCTCAGCAGACTTTACGATTGAAAACATTTTTCTCGGTGGGTAGTGGCTGATGGCTACTACCTGCTATGTAACAACACTTAAAGCAATGAACATGGTACAGGTTTACATCAAGGGACAAGAGGATAAGGAGTTGAGCAGCTTTTTGCGCTATTATCCGGTTCGTATCAAGAACATCGGTATGGATGCTTTCTTCGACCGCCAGGTTATCTATGATTTCAAGGATGGTCGAAACCATGCTGATGTGGCGAAGTGCGTGGCAAAGATGCTTGTCAAGAAGTTTGGTCGTAAGGTTCGCAGCGTTGTCTTCTCTTGCGTTCCTGCAAGCAGTCAGGAGCGTAACGAGGCACGCAACAAGAACTTCTCTGAACTTGTCTGCAAGTTTTCCGGAGCAATCAACGGCTTTTCCCATGTCAAGGTTGTTGGCGAACGTACCGCAGTTCATGGCACTAAGGTCAAGAAGGATGAGCGAGAAAAGCGCTTGAAGGAAAAGAATAATATTGAGGTGGATGCTAACTTCTTCAAAAACAAGATAGTCTGCATTTGGGACGATGTGGTCACTACCGGCACTTCTTTCTGTGCCTACACCGCACAATTAGAACAAGTAGGGGCGCACGTTACAAACGGCATTTTCCTCGGCAAGACATCATACAAATACGTACAGCAATGAAAAGAAAGAACATGACAAAGTTTGACAAGGCTGTTTCGGCAGCCTTTACAGGACATCGCTTTTACAACTTCTCTCAGCAGGAGGTCATAAGAGAGCGATTGACCAAAGCCATCCTCGAAGCTTACGAGTATGGCATCAGCAATTTTATTTCGGGATTTGCCATCGGCATTGACTTGATGGCAGCCCAAATTGTGCAGTCGCTGAAACCTTCCTGCCCAGGAATGACGCTTACCGCAGCCATTCCTTTCAGAGGTCAGGCAGATAGGTTTAAGCCCAGCGATAGGATGGTTTATGATGGATTGATGGGTTCAGCAGATGAGGTGATCATCCTTTCAGAATACTATTACACCCGATGTTTTCTTGACCGGGACGAGTTCATGGTTGAGAATGCGTCCCTTCTCATTGCCTTCTATGATGGGAGAGAGAAGGGTGGAATCTACTACACTTTCAAGAAAGCCAACTGTTTGGGCGTTCCGGTTGTGAATATATATTGAATAACTCGCTAAATATCAAGCTTATGAATGAATTTGTTGACATCATCGTTATCTACATCGTTCTCCGTGCCATCCTCGCCTTCCTGAGCGCATGGTGGTATGGAGACGGACGCAACGATTTCAGACGAGACCGATAAAAGGATTGGTCTCAATAGTTTTGTGTACTATTACGGATAAAGTTTCTGACATTTTCTCTCTTCTTTTTATTTGTTTCTATTCTATTTTTTATTTGTGGGTGCAAAATTACGGCTAATCTCGAACAATATTATCCGTTATATTTGCGTTATCATAGTGGATATTTGCACAAACGCAGATAAATGGAGATTATGCCTATATTAGAACGAAAGATTGCGCACAAAATGACAACTTTGTGCAGCCATATGACTTATCCGGAGTTAGTGCTGCCCCTGCATAAGCATGCGGAGTATCAACTGATAATTTTACCCACGGCAGCGGAAAGCAGTTCGTGGGAGAGGGCGTTGCGCCTTATGCAGAAGGTGATGTTGCGCTGATAGGAAGCTATGTTCCGCATCTTCATCTTTGTAAAAGCAGAATGAAGAGTGGGGAGAATACAGGGAAGGAAGAGCCTGGAAATATTGGGAAAAGAGAACTTAAACCAGGGCTTGAAACAGAACTTGAAGATAGGCTCTATAGTAGTGGCGAAGCCATCCAGTTTAGTCCTCAATTGTTTCCTTCGTCTCTTTTGAATTTACCCGATTACGCCCATATTTCAGAGCTTCTTTCAAAGAGTCAGTATGGTATACGATTCTATGATGAGGGATTGTATGATGAACTCTTAGAGATGATGAAGACTTTCGATTCATCCACCCACACCTCACGGCTTATCATCCTGCTCCAGATTCTCGACCGTCTGCATCATTGCAAGAAAACGCAACTCCTGTCGCCTACGGCTTACAGCAATGCTAATCGTCAACCCGAGTTGGAGGAGCCTATCGGCAGAATCTACACCTATTTATATAATAACTTCCGTGAGAAGGTGGTGCTGAAGGATGTTGCCGATTTTGTAGGTCAGAACCCGACTTCGCTTTGCCGCTATTTCAAGAAATCCACCGATAAGAGCATCTTCCAGGTGTTGGCAGAAATCCGTGTCGAATACGCCTGCAAGCTGCTTGCCAATTCAGATTTGACTATCACAGAAGTGGCTTTCAGTTCCGGCTACAATACGCCGACTCTCTTCTTCGAGCAGTTTCAGAAGATCATCCATCTTACTCCTGCTGAATATCGCAGGGAAATTAACGGGACTGCTAAGTGATGGCGAAAGAATGTCAGTTCCCCTTTTGAACTCATTAGTGTCCCGATTTTTACGGGACACTAATGGGCTACGACCTGTCAATGAAATGCGTCTGTTTTCCTTATCTGCGATGCTTGAAAGGATTATTTCTTTACTATATCGGATTTTCTGAAAAATATTCTTAAATTTGATGCTGAAAAACTGTATATTTCATCTTTTCTTTGTATTTTTGTAAAAGAATTGCGGATTTTATAACGAAAGATATGATATTACAATTTAAAGTAAAGAATTTCCTTTCTATAAGAGAAGAGCAGACGCTGGATTTTACAGCTTCTGCTGACAAAACGTATGAAGACTACGCTGTTGTTAAAATAAAAGGTGTTCGCATTTCCAAATTGGGTGTTGTTTACGGACCAAACGCATCTGGCAAGAGCAACATCCTCAAAGCTTTGGCTTGGTTCATTTTTTATTTGGTTGCAAGTCGTTCCAAGAAACCTGGTACAGGCACAGGACTGACACCATTCATGATGGATGAGGATAGCCGAAACCAAAACTCATCATTTGAATTGATTTTCTATATTGGTGATGTCAGATATGAATATTCCGTTGTCTTGAACAACCAAAAGATTTATAAGGAAGAACTGTACTTCTATCCCAATAACCGCCGTGCGCTCTTTTATGAGCGTACCTGGAATGAGGACAAGAGCAATTCTTCAATTTCTTTCGGACCATTGCTGAAGTTGTCTGCAACACAGAAACTATTCATAGAGTCAAATTGCATTTCCAATGCTACGGTACTCACAACCTATAAGAATGCAAACGTTGAAAAGAATGTTGAACTTGACAAAGTCTTCAATTATTTTGAAAGCGAGTTCATGCCTTTGCTCAGCAAGAATGATAATCTTGGACAGTTGGCTAACGATGTGGTAAGATTGGATGCTGACAGCAAGAAGTTTATCTGCGAGATGCTTGAAAAGGCTAATTTCAACATTTCCGACATATACATCAAGGAAGAAAAAGGTGAGGTTTCTGAGGAAGCAATGGAGAAGTTCAGAAAGTTAGCAAAAATCTTACATATCTCGGAACCGCAGGACAAGAGCATATCTACAGAAGAATTGTTCTTCACCCACAAGACTCCTTTCTATACGGGAAGTCTTTCTAACATGGTGGAATCGGAAGGTACCAACCGTATGTACGGTTTGTCGGCATTGTTATTTACACTTATCAAAAACAATCAGACATTGCTGTGTGACGAGTTGGAGAACTCGCTGCATTACGACCTGTTCACCCATATTATCAAGACATTCCTTGTAAATTCAGACCGGGCACAATTGATATTCTCTACTCATAGTCTTATGCTTCTTGACGAGGATTTTATCCGCAGGGATATGGTGTATTTTGCCAGCAAAAACGAATCGGGAGCGACAGAGATTTATCGTGCCAAAGATTTCGGTCTCCATAAGGAAGTGTCCATCCTCAATGCTTACAGAGCTGGTAAGTTGGGAGCGAAGCCTCAGTTGGGCAGTATATTTATTGACGAATAAGATAGGAGGTTAACATGGAAAAGAGACCGCATGAATATACCGTCAAAATCTATTGTGAGGGTTTTACGGAATGGTACTACTTTGAATGGTTGCGCACCATCCATCTTACTCCTGCTGAATATCGCAGGGAAATTAACGGGACTGCTAAGTGATGGCTAAAATTGCAAAGATACTCTATGATAATGCAAATATACAGAACTCTGCTATGCGAAAAAAGCTGTAACTTTGCACCGTCAAAAGAATAGTTGAAATTAAAAGATTAGTTTAATTATGGAAAAGAAAATATTATTGAATAATGGAGTGAAGATTCCTACACCGGGTTTCGGAACGTTTCTTACTCCTGATGGCGCAACCTGTGTTGAAGCTGTAAAAGCTGCCATCGCTGCAGGCTACACCCACATCGACACCGCTGCTGTCTATAAAAATGAGAAGAGCGTGGGCGAGGGAATCAAGGAAAGTGGAATCAAGCGTGAGAATCTCTTTGTTACCAGCAAGGTTTGGAACACAGAGCGTGGCTACGACAAGACCTTGAAGGCGTTTGACAAGACTTTGAGTGATTTGCAGCTTGATTATCTCGACCTCTACCTCATCCATTGGCCAGCCAACGAGTTGCAGTTTGGCAAGGATGCAAATCAGCTGAATGTAGATACTTGGAAAGCGATGGAGCGTCTGCATGAAGAGGGCTTGATTCGCAGCATCGGTCTTTCCAACTTCATGCAGCATCATGCAGAGCCAGTAATGGCGAAGGCAAACATCTGTCCAATGGTTGACCAGATAGAGTATCATCCTGGATTCACCCAGAAGGAGTGTGTTGAGTTCTGCAAGAAGAACAATATTCTTGTGGAAGCATGGAGTCCATTGGGAAGAGGTAATGTCTTGGATAATCCTCTCTTGAAGTCAATTGCTGCCAGCCATGGCAAGAGCGTGGCTCAGGTAGTTATCCGTTGGGTGATGCAGACAGGCGTGCTGCCACTGGCAAAGTCGGTTACTCCAAGCCGAATCAAGGAAAACATCGATGTATTCGATTTTGAACTCTCTCAGCAGGAAATGTTTGAAATCGCATCGCTGAAGGCAGACAGAATAGGTTCAGACCCGGATACATGTGACTTCTAATACGGTATGGTTTGGAGTGAAATGCTCTCAAAACATATAAGATGAAAATGTAAAAAGTTACGGAGATAATTCATATTCTCCGTTACTTTTTACTTAAAACATTCACTTTTGGTGTTATTGAGTTTCCCTCAGTTCTTCTATGAGATTTTCAAGAATATAATCATCGCTCATAAGCTGTAAACCATATTTGGGGTCAGACATCTTGAATAACTGGAAATCCTTAATGACCTTAATGACCGTGACCTTAATGACCGGAAAACGCCCCTAAACATTTATTTATTTTTCTGGTGAAACTCCTTCCTTGTCTTAGCCATTGCTTCCGTAGCCCTATCGTGGGTTTCTATCAGCAATGGGCTTTTGTGATATTGCACAATCTTGACCCCGACAGAGTTGTGCCTTTTCTTTTCCTCGATGCATTGAATGATCAAGTCCGGATTGGCAGATTTAGCCGTTGGAGTCTTGTCAAAGTTCTGAATATAGGCAGCGTTGGTCAGGAAGAGAATGTCGGAACCTTCCGGTATTTCCTGCATTACTTTCACCATGAGGGTTAGCATCATGCGGAACTCCGTGGTGTGCAAGTCGCTGATTACATCACGGCTGATGATGTTGCCGTTATGCTCAATTACAACGGCAGCACCACCAGCTCGCTCTTTATGGCCATAATCACATGAACCACCTATCCAAACGTAATATGTAGAAGTATCTTGTGTCATAATTATTCTGTAGGTTTCACCACAGCTCTCCACTCCATAAACTGCTTGGTTGTTTCTCCGCTATGATGGTCGAGGAAGAGACTATGGGCGGTGTCGAGCGCAGCAATTTTCTGCATGTCCTTAGCATCTAGCTCGAAGTCGAAGAGATTCAGATTCTCCTGCATTCTTTCCTTGTGAACGGTCTTCGGGATGATGATTACATCGCTCTGTAGCAGCCAGCGCAAGGCTACTTGTGCAGCAGTCTTGCCATATTTCTCGCCTATCTGGGTGAGGGTAGGGTTGGTAAACATTCCGTTCTGACCTTCTGCCAAAGGAGCCCATGCCATGAGCTTGGTGCCAAACTCATCCATGAATTTTCGGGTCTCGTGCTGCTGGTTGAACACGTGTGTCTCCATCTGGTTCACCATCGGCGCAACCTCCATGTTTGAAGCCAGGTCTATGAGATGATCAGGGAAGAAGTTGCTCACTCCGATGGCACGAACCTTTCCTGCCTTGTAAGCTTTTTCCAAGTCACGATAGGCACCGTAGCGGTCGCAGTAAGGCTGGTGGAGGAGCATAAGGTCGATGTAGTCAGTCTGCAGTTTGCGCAGACTCTCGTCGATGCTCTTCATGGTCTGTCCATCGCCATAGTTGGAAGGCCAGACCTTTGAAACGAGGAAAATCTCATCACGATCCACGCCGCTCTTCTTCCATGCGTTGCCCACGGCTTCCTCGTTGAGATAAGCCTGCGCAGTATCTATCATCCGATAACCTACGCTGAGCGCATCCAGCACACAACGCTCACACTCATCAGGTTCCACCTGATAAACACCATAACCCAGTTGCGGCATTTCCACGCCATTGCTTAACTTTATTGTTTCCATATTGTTCTGTTATTAGTTACTGTCAATTGCATAAAAGAAGCGCCCATTGCCTTCACCTGCAAAGGTATGCATTTTTCCGCAAACGACACATTGAGAGCTATCTGTTTCAGATATTTTTTTACTAAAGTATCACTGTCATGGAATGGAATATCTTTGGAATAGAATATCATCGCAGTACAGCATTGAGAATCAACCATCAATTGGCAGAAAATTTGCTTCCTCCCGAGGTTGCAAAAATTTTCTCCCCGAGAAACACAGTTTTTACATGACGGTAACTTCGGTTACTCCGGTTACTTTCGGTTTTTTGGGGGTTCATCCGAAGAATACATGATTAGGCTTTATACACGCCTCCGACAACCGAACGATCTACACCTTAGACCGAGGGTTGAGTCGATCACAGAAGAATATGCCACGATGATAGGTGCAAGCGCATTCACCGTTCTTTCATCGTCAACATTCGCTACATCGATTATAATAGTTCTTCTTGTTTTAAAATATCTTAATATCCCACTTTATGCTCAATGTTTATTTGGCTGTATGTGTCGAAAAGTGTAGCTTTGCATTGATGTTATGTGTCAGAAAGTGTAAACTCTCGACGTTGCCATGTGTCGAAAAGTGTGATAATCTGACTATTTTATGTGTCTAAACGTGTAAAGATATGAAGAGAAAGATATATGCCAAGCTTGTGGAATGGAAGTATCAAAAGCATCATAAGCCGTTGATATTAAACGGAGTAAGACAATGTGGAAAGACTTATATTCTTAAAGAATTCGGTCAAGCAGAGTTTGATAATCTTGCTTATGTAAGTTGCGATAGGAATGCTAACCTGCAAGCCATCTATGAAGGCGACTTCGATACGGCGAGAATCATTCGAGGGTTAAGTGCTTTGACTGGCGTGGATATAGTCCCTGGCAAAACCCTTATATTCTTGGATGAGGTGCAAGCATTTCCACAGGCGTTGGAAGCTTTGAAGTATTTCTGCGAAGATGCTCCAGAGTATCACATTGTGGTGGCTCGTTCGCTGTTGGGGGTTGCCCTGCATGCAGGTGTGTCATTTCCCGTAGGCAAGGTTCAGACAATGCGTCTATTCCCTATGGATTTTGAAGAATTTCTTATGGCTATGGGAGAGGACCGGCTGCTCAAGCTGATGCACAGCAAGGATTATGCATTGATGAATGCGTTCCACGAAAAACTAAAAGACTATTTGCGTCAATACTATTACGTGGGCGGAATGCCTGAAGTTGTGAAGATGTATGTGGAAAACAAATTGCTCAGCCAAGTGCGCACTATTCAGAACGAAATTCTCTCCAATTATGCAAGCGACTTCTCCAAGCATGCTCCTGCACAGGAGGTGCCTCGCATAGATATGGTATGGCAGTCCATACTCGGTCAGCTTTCGAAAGAGAATAAGAAGTTTGTCTATGGGGTATTGAAGAAGGGTGGCAGAGCCAAGGAATTTGAGTTAGCCATACAGTGGTTAGTGGATGCCGGTTTGGTTTATAAAATAACCAAGGTGACAAAGCCTGAGTTGCCGTTGAAGTTTTATGAAGACTTGTCGGCATTCAAGTTGTATCTGTGCGATTGTGGACTGATGGGAGCTATGGCTGATACCGCAGCAAAGGATGTGTTGCTTGGAGATAACGTATTCACGGAGTATAAAGGAGCGTTCACTGAACAGTATGTTCTTCAGCAGTTGCTTGCATCGGGTATTACCCACATCTATTATTACAGTTCTGATACTTCTCGTATGGAAATGGATTTCCTTGTTCAGCGTGACGGGGCATTATTGCCTATAGAAGTAAAAGGCGGTACAAGCATCAAAGCCACCTCATTGCATAACTATCTTAAGGCGCACCCTGACATATCTGCCATCCGTTATTCTATGTTGCCTTATCGTCAACAAGAGAATATCTCCAACATGCCGCTTTATGGAGCCTTTCTGCGTTCATAATGTTGTGTGAAACCATTGCTGTTGCTTCCTCGTCTCTTTTCGTGCAAGCATCTTAAAGTTGATGTTTTAGAAGACAATATTTGCATTTCTGATGTTCAACAATTAGGCTCTTCCGGAAAATGGAATGAATCGACGTGGACACATAGAAGACAACTTGAACAACTTTTACAACAAGTAACAACTCTTTCGGTAAGCCATGAGCAGAACTGAGCTTGCTCAAGTTATGCCATGGCGAGAAAGAGTGCCATGTAATGGAACAGCTTCGCGGGGACATCGCCTCTTCGAGGCCCATGCTGACCAAGGGTTGCTGCAAGGGAAACAACTATGAACAAAACCTATCACTCGATTTTTCGGATGAACCACAAATTGAGTAAATTTGCACTTGCTTGTTGAATTCACGAAGCTGCTGGTTGACCAGGATGGCGTAATGATAGTTAAACAACAAAACATTGCAAGAAATCACCCTAAAAGGCATACGTCATATACCATTTAAAGTGTTTTCTTGCAAAAAGCTATAAACGTATGGACAAAATACAGAAAATAATGGCACGACGGAATGCTCTTTTGCCTCTTTCAGAAAGAGATAGAGAGCTACTAAGCCGTCGCTTCACTATAGACTTTAACTATAATACAATAGTTCGTTAAAATTTGAGTATATGGCTACACAGCCTTAGGCTGCCAGCCAATGAGTTCTTTGACAATCTTACTAATTAAAGTTCGGTTCGGTCGGCATCGGGACATGTCGAAAATTAATTTCGTATAGTTCGCATTGAACATCAGCGACTTAACTTTTAACTTCATCATTAAAGCCTTGTTCTTCTCCTGCATAACTAAACGGCTGACATGGAAATCCAGCTGTTAGAATATCAAAATGGGGTATATCCTTTGCCTCTACAGTCTTTATATCACCAGTCGGAATCTCGTGAAAATTCGCCTCGTAGGTTTGTTGTGCAAACTTGTCGTTATCGGACGAGAATACACATTTGACATTGTTACTTTTCATGGCAAGACGGAATCCACCAATACCACAAAACAAATCTATACCCTTATATTTCTGCATCATTAAATATTTTTCTTTTTTATCATTCTTTCTCCTCACTAACCGCCTTAATCTCGTCAGCAAGTATTCAATATCATTCTACCTTCTTTGGCAATTTACTTGAAGTCTTTTCTATTTTCTTTTCGTTGCTTGCCACTCTGCGTTCCACTTTTTTTATGTCCTCAGCAGGAGGAAGGTTTTCGGGCTTTATGCCTCGTCGCCCCAGCATCTGCCTTACACTTACATTGTTCTGAATGTGTTCGGCAGTAATGCTCGGTTCACCATAAAGGTCTTTCTGCTCCACATTGTAGTTTGTCATTTCTGTTGCGAGGTTCTTTGCAGCAATGGTCAGCGTAGGAAGAAAATCTGCCAACGGGCGTGTTGACTTGATGCCGAGGCGAAGTTTCATGTCTTCGGTGGTATGTCCGCCAAACAAAGCCGTGTCGCCTTTTGAACGTATACGACCAAATCCACGGTCATCAACACCACGCTCATAAATATTGCGAGACAATTGCTTTTCTGAAGCACGTAACCGATCGCGTGTTTCCAGACGTGAAACTTGCTGCAAATGCTCGGCTATAAGTTCTGCTCGCCTTGTCTGTAATGCAAAATAACCTTGTGCAAAGGCTATTTCTTCTTTCTTTGGATCACCGTTCTGAGCTATGAGATAACAGGCAAAACGAGTGAGCATATAGTCCTTGACTTCACGCTTAGCACCTTTTGCCAAACTTATCATTTTCGTGACCTCACGAAAATGATCATCCACGTTGATATTCTGTGATTTACATGATTCCACAGCTCTGCCTATAGCTATTGTAAAATTCTCCCAACGTGCATAGCCAAGAACCGACTGAAGCTCGCGTGCAAACCAGACTTCAACCTGTTCTTTACCATTATCGCTCTCAATGTAATGCGTTATCTCGTTGAAAGCGGATGTATGCAGATTTATTCTTTGAATGTCCATGTTATAATATTTCTTTGTTTTCTTTCTCCTCACTAAACGCCTTGACCTCGTCAGCAAGGACTTTCTGTTATTTCTCTTTCGGTACTATCAGCTGATAGTCTGCCACTCCGATAGGTTTTCCCATATCTTCAAGTGCAAGTTCCACCTCTACACGGTCTTTTTCCGCACAAAGTATGATTCCTATGGAACGGTTCTCGTCTGCACCACGTTCAAGGCGGTCAAGCAGAGACAGATAATAGTTCATCTTACCTGCATACTCTGGTTTGAAAGCCCCTATTTTTAGGTCAACAGCAACAAGGCAGCGCAGTCCACGATGGAAAAACAGCATATCTACCTTGCTTTCTTTACCATTGTATTCCAATACATGCTGGTTGCCTATAAACGTAAAGCCGTTGCCGAGTTCCATAAGAAAACGTGTGATAGCTTTTACAAGGCGGTCTTCAAGTTCAAGCTCCAGAATGGGACTTGTTACTCCCAAGAAACCAAGATTGTAGCTGCTGTTAAACACTTCGTTGGCATACTGCGCTTGTTCGGCAGGAAGAGTACGGTCGAAATTGTTATCTACTCGTGCCAATGCCTGTGTCTCATACATATTGAGTTTGATGGCATTGAGCAACAAGTCACGATTCCAACCTTTGGTTATAGTTTCCTGAGCATAATATAGCGTGGCTTCATCATTCAGCCCCTTACTCAACAGCAGCAGATTGTGCGACCACGGCAAAAGTGCTACGCTCCGTAGCACTTTTTCATCATGCCCAGCGTAACGCTCATAAAATTTCTTCATGTTCCAAAGTTGACGTGGCGAGACACCCATCTTTGGATAACGTTCTTTCAGGTCTGCTGACAACCGTCTTACAACACTGTCACCATACCCGCTTTCAATCTTGCGCTCATGAAGTATTTGACCAATCTCCCAATAAGCGGTAGAGACATAGCCATTGACATGTCGGGCTATTTCTGTCCGAGCATGCTCAATTACTGCGACAGCGTGTCGCAGTATCTCGGCATAATCGCTGTTCTCTATTGAGAGCCTGTTGTCTTTATTGTCTGTTGTCATTTTATATGTTTATAAGCCTGTTTAATATTATTTGCCATATTAAGATGCGAATAAGTGCAGCTGTTTTATACACCATTCCAAGGTGAAGCAATGGTTATTTTATACACCATCCCAAGGATTACGGCTGCAAATATACACTTTTCCTACGAAACAACCAAGCAAAAACTACACTTTTCCTATAAATAACAATAAGAAAAACTACACTTTTCCTAAAAAACAACCGGAAAAGCTGTTCTTTTCTATAGAAACTGAGAGCTATCAACTGTCAAGACAATCATGCAGGAGGGCTGAAAGAAGAGGAGAACAAAGTCTGCGAAAGGCTTTATTAGTATCTGCCCATCGTTATGGGCATTTTTGCCCATCGTATTGAACAACTCTGCCCAACGTTATGGGCAAAGTTGCCCAAAGCCATGGGCAGATTCGATAAAAGCACTTCATTGAGACTTAACAATAACATTGAGACTTAACAATAACACCCTTGAATTCCACTGCCTGAGAAAGCAAAGCAAATATCATTTCAAAATAGAATGAAATGATTTCATGAAACATATCTTTCAAAGAGAGAACGATTTTTTGTGTTGAACTTTGCTTTATTATCGTACATTTGCATTATCGTAAATAAAGAACTAAAAGTTGAGAGTTAGAGGGACACTAAAAACCAATATTCCTCCTCTCTTATAATAAACCTGAACATTGTTAAACTAAAAGATTCAAAAATGAAAAAAGTATTTACTCTATGTGTTGCCATCATGGCATCAGCAGCAACATTCGCACAAACCACTCTTTGGAATGGTGAGGACAAGGAATTGGGTAAAGAGGCTATTGGCTTCTGGGCCGATGGTGATCCCGAAGTGGTAGCTAACCCAGAGACGGACGGCATCAACACTTCTGAGAAATGTCTGAAGTTTGTGATGACCAACGACAAGAAGGTTGTGAAACTGCCTTTCCGTG
>OIDY01000180.1_pt1 | contig 15851 bp, 15 predicted proteins | sample 1581691 | NCBI WGS metagenome assembly OIDY01 (sample SAMEA3882537, study PRJEB24775) | human gut metagenome | biome: human-associated habitat; feature: intestine environment; material: feces | place: Netherlands | collected 2009/2010
TTTCTTTTTGTTCTACAGTACAATATTCTTGAGGAGTTGGGAGTTTTTCCTAACTCCTTATATATATAATAAGGTGTAATTTTATGAATAAAATTTTTGCTTCGGCCTTGATGGCTGCAGCTTTGGTGGGCGGTGTCTCAGAGGCAGATGCCTGCACCAATTTCATTGTGGGCAAGAAGGCATCTGCAGATGGTTCTGTGCTCTGTTCTTACAGTGCTGACGATTATGGTATGTTCCAGAACCTTTGTCATTATCCAGCTGCCAAGCATGCCAAGGGAACCATGCGCAAGGTGTTCGACTGGGATACCAACAAGTATCATGGCGAAATACCAGAGGCGCCAGAGACCTATAATGTAATAGGTAATATCAATGAGTGGCAGGTTACCATTGGCGAGACTACCTATGGCGGTCGTGAGGAGATGGTGGATTCTACCGGTATCATGGACTACGGTTCACTCATCTATGTAGCTCTCCAGCGCAGTAAGACGGCTCGCGAGGCTATCAAGGTGATGACCACCCTCGCCAATACCTACGGTTACAACTCTGGCGGTGAGACCTTCACCATCTGCGATCCTAAAGAGGCTTGGATCATGGAGATGATGGGTAAGGGTGCCGGTTCCAAGGGTGCTGTCTGGGTAGCACTCCGTATTCCGGATGATGCCATCTGTGCGCATGCCAACCAGAGCCGCATCGGCAAGTTCAACATGAAGGACAAGAAGAACGTGATGTATGCCAAGGATGTTGTATCTTTTGCCCGCAGCAAGGGCTGGTTCAAGGGCAAGGATGCTGATTTCTCCTGGAAGATGGCGTATGCCAAGCCTGATTTCTCAGGTCGTCGTTTCTGCGATGCACGTGCTTGGGCTATGCTGAACCACTTCTATGATATGAGCCCTTATCTGGATTGGGCACTCGGCAAGAATCCTGATGCGCAGGATATGCCTCTCTGGGTGGTTCCTAACAAGAAGGTGAGCGTTCAGGATGTTGAGAATGTGATGCGCGACCATTACGAGGGTACTCCTCTTTCTGTAGCCGACGGTTCTGATATCGGCGGTGGTATCTGGGAGATGCCTTATCGTCCTACACCATTGATGTACAAGGTGGATGGCAAGCAGTATTTCAACGAGCGTCCTGTCAGCACCCAGCAGAGTGGTTTCGTATTCGTGAGCCAGATGCGTTCATGGTTGCCAAGAGAGATTGGTGGCGTGTTCTGGTTTGCCAACGACGATGCCAACATGGCTGCGTTCACTCCAGTATATTGCTCTATGACCGAGCGTCCTGAGTGCTACAATACTCCTGGTGTTGATGCGGTGCATTTCAGCAAGAAGAACGCTTACTGGGTTTGCAACATGACCAGCAATATGGTTTATCCTCGTTACAGCTTGATGTTCCCAACCTTGAAGGAGGTTCGTGATAGCTTGGACAACAGCTATTTCGCTGCTCAGGCAGGTGTTGAGAAGAAGGCTCAGGAGCTTTATGCCCAGAACCCACAGGCTGCAGTGAAGTATCTCAACGACTACAGTGTAGATAAGGCTCAGCAGATGTTGGCTCGCTGGAACCAGCTTTTCGAGTTCATGGTGGTGAAGTATAATGATATGATCATCAAGCCAACCGATAAGAATGGTACCTTCAAGAAGACTCCATACGGTTTGGGTGCTACTCCAGTTCGTCCTGGTTATCCAGAGAAGTTTGCCAAGCAGCTTGTCAAGCAGAGTGGCGATAAGTTCCTGGTTCCAGAGGAGAAGAAATAAAACAAGAATCTCCCTATAAGTTCAGGTGTCTTTATCACCTGGCTTATAGGGAGATTTTGTATGTCGCTCCTTCAAACTTTACTTGGTGTCTAATGAGCTTTTCAATTTCTCAATATGCTTTAATGGCAACTCTTCCATCTTACGTGCAGATAGGAGATTGCCACGATGAAAGCATGGATGAGCATGAAGATAAAACATGTAAACTGAAAAAGAAATAATGAGTCCATACGCTTCTTGAAATACTGGTTGTGATAAATAACTTTACAAGTTGAGCGTTGCGGAAAAAACTCTTAAGAGAAGCTGCCGTTTTCCTTAAGGAAAAATATATTTTCCCTTAAGGAAAAAAATAAAAATCCTTAAGGGAAAATTCTCAATCTCTTTTTCTCCCATTTTCCAGGCGTTTTCGTCTGATTCTCTCTTCCTTGAATATTGTTTACACGGATATTCCCCCAACCAGTATGTTTTGGCAGGTTGGGGGAATATTATGTGTTAAAATCACAAAAAAACTTTGTGTTGTCAGGGATTTGCTGTATATTTGCAGAACTAATTTAAAATATTAATGATTATGTCAACAACAGCAGCAAGAATCCCAACTTCGTTCAGGTTCCAAAGCAGTTTGCTGGAAGAACTGAAAGAAAAGGCTAAGGCTAGCAATCGCAGTCTTAACAACTATGTGGAAAGTCTTCTCATTAGTATTCTCCATCCTTCTGAAGTTGTAGAGGATAATACAATTGATGAAGAATTGCAGAAGAAGATTGATAAAGCAATGGATGAATATAAAAAAGGAGAGACTCTTCATTTTGAAAATTCAACCGAGATGAACGAATGGCTTGATTCTCTATGATTTACAAAATAGATTATTCAAAAGATGCCACTAAAGTTATCAAAAAATGGAAAAAATCGAATAGGCCTCTTTTTGAGAAACTAAGAAAGGTTCTGAATAGTATAGCAGAAACACCTCGTGAAGGTATTGGGCATCCTGAGGCAATGAAAGGGGGAAACGATATAACTTATTCCCGCCATATTACAGCTCATGACAGAATTATATATAATGTTTTTGATGACATTATTACTGTAGTTGTAATTGAAGTAGAAGGTCACTATAATGACAAATAACTCGCAAATATAATCTCCCCATAAGCCAGGCTACAGAAGCCTGTGCTTATGGGGAGATCTTGTTTTATTGTGATAGCTTTGTGATGTCACAGAGTCGCTTTCCTATTTCGTATGTCTCTTCAGGAAGATGCTGTGGTCGATGCAGGCAGGGAGCTCTTCCTTATAGTGGGTAACCATGATCATCGTCTTGTTCTTTCGCTTGCAGAATGCCTCGATGATATCCTTTACCAGGCGGCGGTTTCTGTTGTCAAGACCATGAAGAGGCTCGTCGAGGATGAGGAGTTCAGGATCCTTCACGAAGGCACGTGCCAGAAGTACCAGGCGCTGCTCGCCACTTGACAGCTTCAGGAAACCACGATCTTCCAAACCCTCCAGACCGAATACCTTCATCCAGAAACGGCACTGGTCCATATCCTCTTCCTTTGGCTTTACATAGAGACCCACAGAATCGGTAAGACCGCTCGCCACGATGCGGATGGCTGGCATATCACGCTGATAGGAACGGTGAAGCTCTGGAGATACATAGCCGATATGCTTCTTGATATCCCAGATGCTCTCGCCACTGCCACGAGGATTGCCGAAGAGGGCAATGTCGCAGGCGTAGCTCTGCGGATTGTCGGCACATACCAGACTGAGCAGGGTACTCTTGCCGGCACCATTCTGTCCGCTCAGCGCCCAGCGCTCACCATTGTTTACCGTCCAGTCGAGATCGTTGAGGATGATGCGTTCGCCATACTGGATGCGAACCTTGTTCATCTTCACCACTTCCTGACTGTGATATTCCCGGTCGCTATATGGCAGGTTGATGATGGCTTGTTCTAATTCTTCGCATAATACGTGGGCAGGGATGGGGTTGCGCTGTGCCAGATATTCTTCCTTGGTAAGCTTAGGATATACCTTCATGTCCTTCACTTCTACCACGTGGGTGATGAAGTCTGGGATGTCATCGCTCTTGCTCAATACGAGGATGATCTGCAGATGATGCTCGGTGGTGAGTGACTTGAGAAGCTCCTTGAGCTGGTCGCGGGTGTCGGCATCCAGACCGATGAACGGGTTGTCCATGATCAGCACGCGAGGCTCTGAGAAGAGGGTAGAGGCAAGCTTGAACTTGCGGAGCTCTCCACTGCTCAGCAGGATGGTGTATTTGTCGAGCAGGTGGTGCATGTGGAACAGCTCGTAGATGTGTTCCTGCAGCTGTCTGCGCTCCGGCGTATCTTCGCCAGCCATCTGATAAGCCTCTTCCAGCTTATCCTTGACGATAGGCGTGTTCTCATCTATTTCCAGCTGGTTCCAGCGCTGCTGCAGGAAGTAGGTGCGGTCGTTGTCGCCTCCGTAGGTATCACGGAAGGTGATATACTTGATGTTGTCGCTCACCAGGGGTTTGGTACTAGGAGAAAAGTCGTAATCAGGATCGTGCATCAACAGCGGGTGTCTGCCCACAAGGATGTCCACGAACATCGACTTACCTCCACCATTGGGACCTACGATAGCGATATGCTCGCCGTCGCATGCCTCGAAGTTAACTGGCTCAGCCATACGCCATTCCGGCATACGGGTTACGCCATTCTGAATACTGATAATCTTTTGCATCTCTCTTATTTTTTTATTGATATGATTGCGTGATAACAGGATGATATTTCCGGGCTGGGCTACTTGTGCGTGGTACGGTTGATAGCCGCCAGAAGCTTTGCCTGCGGACCCGTCATACCTGTACCTTTCTCTATGCGGCTGGCGTTCTTGGTAGCAAAATCCTTCCAGCTGCTATAGTGCTTTGCACCCGTTTCGGGTCTGCCCATCTGCAGGAAATGGCAGTAGGCAGCGCCCAGGGCATCGGTGGCATCCATGTATTTCGGCATCTCGTCTTCCCGGATGTTGAGCATGCGCTGCAGCATCGCCGCCACCTGCTCCTTGGAAGCCTGACCTTGTCCGGTAATTGCCATCTTGATTTTCAGCGGTGCGTACTCGTGGATGGGTACGTCGTGGTGGATGGCGGCAGCGATAGCCACTCCCTGCGCCCTGCCGAGCTTGAGCATCGACTGCACATTCTTGCCGAAGAAGGGAGCCTCTATCGCCATCTCGTCGGGCAGATAGGAGTCGATGATGCCAGTCACCCGCTCGAAAATCCTGCCGAGTCGCAAGTAGGGATCTTTCTCCTTGCGCATGTCGATGACGCCCATCACCACCAGTTCTGCCTTGTTGCCGATGACGCGTATCACGCCATAGCCCATCACGTTGGTGCCGGGGTCAATGCCCAGGATGATTTTCTCTGTGTTCGATTTCTTCTGAATCATCTGAATGCTGTATCTTCTGAATCCTTGGAATTCTGAATGCTGTATCTTCCTGAATCTATCGGTCCATATATGGATTATGAGCCAATTCCTCGCCGATGCTGGTAGCCTCACCGTGGCCTGGCAGCACCTGTGTTTCGTCCGGCAACATGCCGAGATGGCGCAGGCTGTTGATGATGCGGAACATGCTGCCGCCAGGGAAATCGGTTCTGCCGATGGAGCTCTTGAAGAGGGTATCGCCCGAGAAGAGTACGTGCTCTGCCTCGCAATAGAAGCATACGGAGCCGTTGCTGTGGCCCGGAGTCTCGATGATGGTGAATTCGTGATTGCCGAACTTGATTACCTCATCTTCCTCAAAGAAATGACCGATAGGAGGGAAGTGGGTGTCGAGCTGCATCTGGTAGAATGTCTCTGCCTGATGAGCCAGACCCTTCATCAGCTTCTCATCGCCCTGCGCCACTTCCGGCTTCAGTCCAAACTCCTGGTAGATGGTATCGTTGCCGAAATTATGGTCGAGATGACCATGGGTAACGAGGAGATGAACAGGCTTCAGATTGTTCTTTCTGATATACTCGGTAATTGCCTTGCGCTCTTCAGGATAGAAGGCGCCGCAATCTATGATGACGCACTCGAGGGTGTCATCGCTGACCACGTAGCAGTTTTCCTGCAACATGTTGACTTGGAATCTTTCGATATGTAGCATTTTACTTTTTCTTTAATTTAAGCAGGAACATAAACCAGCTGCTTGTCCTGGCTGAACCACTCCTCATCGAAGAAGGTGCTGAGAGGGGTGATTTCCGAAATCTTATAATACTGCTTGAGCTCTTCCTTCAGATTGCCGCCCTTGAGGCAGAGCAAACCGTTAGGCAGGGCATTCTGACCAGCCTTCTTGAAGTTCTTCTTGATGATCTTCATCAGGTCGGGCAACTGCATTACGGCACGGCTCACCACGAAGTCGTACTTGCCTTTCTCGTCCTCGCCGCGCAGGTGTTCAGCCACCAGGTTCTTGAGCCCGATAGCGCCAGCCACCTCGTTGCACACCTTGATCTTCTTGCCGGTGCCGTCGATGAGCTTGAACTTGCACTCAGGGAAGAGGATGGCGAGCGGGATGCCCGGAAAACCACCGCCGCATCCGAAGTCGAGAATCTCTGAACCCGGGCGGAAGTTGATCGCCTTGGCAATAGCCAGAGAGTGGAGCACATGGTGCTCGTAGAGGTTGTCGATATCCTTGCGGCTGATGACATTGATCTTGGCATTCCAATCGCGATATAGACCGTCGAGGGCAGCGAACTGCTTCTTCTGCTCGTCGGTGAGGTGAGGGAAATATTTCTCTATGATATTCATTCTATCTTGTTTTTGTTTCTTTCTATAATAGTTAATGTATATACTCTATTTATTAATGTATATAAACCGATGCAAAGGTAGTGCAAATTGTAGATAAAACAAAATAAAATTAGCTTTTTTTGTATATTTAGTAGTTATTTCGGGGCTAGTTAGCAAAAAAATGTGTACCTTTGCACCCGAAAAAGATGTTAGATAGTATTTATTTAATATAAAAAGTAATGATAAAAGCAGCATTATTCGACTTAGACGGCGTGGTTTTCGATACCGAAAGCCAGTATTCCGTGTTCTGGGGAATGATAGGCAGGGAGTATCATCCGGAGATGCCTGACTTTGCGCTCCGCATCAAGGGACAGACCCTGGTTCAGATCTACGACAAGTACTTCTCTGATGATGCCACATTCGCTCATATTGATGGATACACCGATTGCAAGTCGGAACAGGCTAAGATAACAGCCCGGCTCGATGAGTTCGAGCTGAATATGTCGTTTCCTTACATTCCCGGATTCGAAACTTTCCTGAAAGATGTAAAGGCGCATGGTGTGAAGTGCGCTGTGGTGACGAGCAGCAATCTGCAGAAGATGGAGCAGGTGTATAAGCATCATCCTGAGTTCAAGACCATTTTTGACCGCGTGCTCACCAGCGAAGATTTTGCCAAGAGCAAGCCGGATCCAGACTGTTATCTCAAGGGCGCTGCCTGCTTCGGAGCAAAGCCGGAGGAATGTGTGGGTCTGGAGGACAGCTTCAACGGACTGAAGGCTGTGAGAGCTTCGGGTGCATTTACCCTCGGACTCGCTACTACCAATTCTGCAGAGAGCATCCAGCCATACAGCGACTATGTGATAGCCGATTACAATGGATTCGGATACGATGACCTGGAGAAGATTGTAGAAAGGATAATCAGGAAAATAGACTGATAAGAATAATACTTTTTAGTAAACACAATTATATGGGATATTTATCTACAGACAAAAAGAAAATCACAACCAAGACCTACGCCGAAATGAAGGCGGCAGGTGAGAAGGTTACGATGCTTACTGCCTACGATTTCACTACCGCAGGCATCATCGATGCTGCTGGCATCGATACCATCCTGATAGGTGATTCGGCTAGCAATGTGATGGCTGGAAATGCTGATACATTGCCTATCACCGTAGATCAGATGATTTACCACGCACGCAGTGTGGCCCGCGCCTGCAATCATGCACTCGTGCTCTGTGATATGCCTTTCGGCAGCTATCAGGTTTGCAAGGAGGATGCCTTGCGCAATGCGTGCCGAATGATGAAGGAGACGGGCGTGGATGCGCTGAAGCTGGAAGGTGGCGTGGAAATCCTGGATACTGTTCAGGCACTCATCAATGCCGGTATTCCTGTTTGCGGCCATCTCGGACTTACTCCTCAGAGCGTGAATAAGTTTGGCGGTTACGGCATCCGTGCCAAGGAAGATGCAGAGGCAGAGAAGCTGATCAGCGATGCTAAAGCACTGGATAAGGCTGGCTGTTTTGCCATCGTTCTGGAGAAGGTTCCTGCCAAACTGGCGGCTGAAGTTTCTCGTCAGGTAAACGCCGTAACTATCGGTATTGGAGCAGGTAACGGTTGCGATGGACAGGTTTTGGTTTATGCTGATGCGCTCGGTATGACCCAGGGCTTCAAGCCAAAATTCCTGCGTCATTTTGCCCAGGTAGGCGAGGAGATGCAGAAGGGAGTAAAGGCTTATATTGACGCCGTGAAGAGCGTGGAGTATCCAAGCGCAGAAGAGAGCTACTAAGATGGATACGCAAAATACCCCGGTGCATTTTAATCTGTGGCACCGTGACTTCTGGTGTCTCTGCTTCGCCAATCTCTTCCTGATGACGAGCATCTATATGCTCCTCATAAGCATACCTTATTTTATGGCTAAGGAGGGATATTCCGTTACTCAGATGGGCGTGGTTTATGCTGCTTATGGCTTGGGCATCTTTCTTTTGGGTGGCTTCTGCTCCTATCTGGTGCAGCGCTATCGTCGCAATAGGGTATGCCAGATATCCATCCTGGGTGTGGCAGTCAGTCTCGTCGTCCTTTATTATCTGGAAACCTTCTGGAATATCAAGGTGGGCTTCGAGATGCTGGTGGTGATGCGTCTGATTCAGGGTGCTTTCCTGGGCTTGGCAGAGATGTCGCTGGCGAGTACGCTGATTATCGATACCTGTGAATCTTTCCAGCGTACGGAGGCGAATTATATCACCTCCTGGTTTGCCCGCTTTTCCATTGCGGTAGGTCCATTGCTGTCGCTTCTGGTCTATAACGTCTTCAGTATGAAAGTCGTTTTTCCGGTAGCTTCGGTATTGGCATTGGTTGCCTTGGTGCTGGTTTCCAGAGTGAAGTTCCCGTTCAAGGCTCCGTCAGAAAACGTGTCACTCATCAGTAGCGACCGCTTCTTCCTGCCTCAGGGATTTCCGCTGTTCGTCAATATTGTATGCATCATGGTGATACCGGGCTTCTATCTGTCGCTGCCTCATTCTCTCACCGTCTATGCGATGTTTTTTTGCGGACTGTTTCTGGCATTGGTGGCAGAGAAATACGTTTTTGCTGATGCAGAGCTGAAGAGTCAGGTAATCGTGGGACTGATATTAATCGCGGCAGCAGAATTTGTGTCCATAAGTGAACAGGATTTTGCCGAAGAGATGCTTGTACCTGCCTTGCTTGCCTTGGGAGTGGGTATCATTGGAAGCCGATTCCTGCTTTTCTACATCAAGCTTGCCAAGCATTGCCAGCGTGGCACCAGTATGAGCTCCTTCTTCCTGGCGTGGGAACTGGGGTTGAGCTTAGGAATCGGATTGGGTTTCTGGCTGGTGAAGGACTTGTATCCGAAGGGCCTTAGTATGGATTCGGTGATCTTGAATCCTGTGTATAAGGAACTTCTGTATCCGACTTTCGGATTGACAGTGGTTTCTCTCCTGATGTATAATTTCCTAGTACATCCATGGTATATGAAGCATCGCAATCGCTGATGCTTCGTGTGCCTGCTTTATTAAAAGTTTCTAAAAATAGCGTTTGTGAAACTTTTTTAATATAATTTAGTTAGCTTTATTCGCTTTTGTGCTCATAATTGAGTACTTTTGCGTTTGATTTGAGAACGGAGGGCATTTTGGAAGTGCCCTTTGTTCAGTTTTTAGAATGAATTAAACGTAAAATTGATAATAAGATTATGGCAGAAGCTATTGATATCCGTGAGTTGAATATCCGGATTGAACAACAGAGTCAGTTCGTTACCAACCTGGTAATGGGCATGAACAAGGTCATCGTAGGTCAGAAGCACCTCGTTGACTGTCTCCTTATCGGTCTTCTCTCTGATGGTCACATTCTCCTGGAAGGTGTACCTGGTCTGGCGAAGACTCTTGCAATCAAAACATTGTCACAGTTGATTAGTGCAGACTATAGCCGCATACAGTTTACACCCGATTTGTTGCCTGCCGACGTGATCGGTACGCAGATCTATTCGCAGAAGGATGAAGCCTTCCATGTGAAGCGTGGACCTGTGTTTGCCAACTTCGTCCTGGCAGATGAGATCAACCGTGCTCCAGCCAAGGTGCAGAGTGCCTTGCTTGAGGCGATGCAGGAACATCAGGTAACCATCGGCGAGCAGACTTTCCATTTGCCTAATCCATTCCTGGTGATGGCTACCCAGAACCCGGTAGAGCAGGAGGGTACCTATCAGTTGCCTGAGGCTCAGGTGGACCGTTTCCTCCTCAAGGTTATCATCGATTATCCTACCATCGAAGAAGAGAAGCTCATCATCCGTGAGAACATCCAGGGCGGTCTGCCTACCGTGACTCCGGTTACTACAGCCGAGGAAATCCTGAAGGCTCGCAGCATCGTCAACGAGGTGTATATCGATGAGAAGATTGAGCAGTATATTGCCGACATCGTCTTCGCTACCCGTTATCCAGACCGTTACGGCCTGGGCGAATTGAAGGATATGATTACCTTTGGCGGCAGTCCTCGTGCCAGCATCTCACTTGCCAAGGCAGCCAGAGCCTACGCCTTCATCAAGCACCGTGGCTACGTGATTCCTGAGGATGTACGTGCCGTGGCTCACGATGTACTCCGCCACCGCATCGGCCTCTCTTACGAGGCAGAGGCAAGCGAAATCACCAGCGAGGAAATCGTCAGCCGCATCATCAACAAGGTTGAAGTGCCTTGATTTAGTTCAAAATTCAAAGTAAATTAAGTTGGATACACAAGATATCTTAAAGAAAGTTCGGAAGATCGAGATCAAGACTCGCGGATTGAGCCAGAACATCTTCGCCGGCCAGTATCATTCTGCCTTCAAGGGTAGGGGAATGGCCTTTGCCGAGGTGCGCGAATATCAGTATGGCGACGACGTGAGAGACATCGACTGGAATGTGACGGCTCGCTTCCATCGCCCTTTCGTCAAGGTCTTTGAAGAAGAGCGAGAGCTTACCGTGATGCTGATGGTGGATGTGAGCGGTTCGCTCGATTTCGGTACCATGCGCCAGATGAAGCGCGACCTGGCTACCGAGATAGCTGCAACCCTTGCCTTCAGTGCCATCCAGAACAACGACAAGATAGGTGTCATCTTCTTTTCCGACAGAATAGAGAAATATATCCCTCCCAAGAAGGGACGCAAGCATATCCTCTACATCATTCGTGAGATGCTCGACTTTCATCCCGAGAGTCAGCGTACAGATATCGGATGTGCCCTGGAATACTTCACGAGGGTGATGAAACGCCATTGTACGGCTTTCGTCATCAGCGACTTCTACGATAACAAGGACTATCAGCACCAGCTGCAGATAGCCAACCAGAAGCACGATGTGGTGGGAATCCAGGTGTATGATCCACGTGCCAAGCAGCTGCCCGACGTGGGACTGCTCAAGGTGATGGATGCCGAGACGGGACACGAGATGTATATCGATACCAGTTCGAAGAAATTGAGAGTGGCTCACACCCAAAACTGGTTGCGACAGCAGGAGAATCTGCGACAGCTCTTTGCCAAGAGCAAGGTAGATTGGACTTCGGTAGCCACCAACGAGGACTTCTCGAAGGCGCTCCTGATGCTGTTCAAACAGAGAGGCTAAAGTAAGATAACATGAAAATAAAGAATATCATATTGACGATGGCGCTGATGGGGTGCTCTACGCTGGCTTTCGGTCAGACCGTGGAGCAGCGCATGGATTCCCTGCAGCTGCTTATCGGACAGCAGACCATCCTGCACCTCAAGGCTACAGCCCGGAAGGGTGCCAGAATTGTGCTGCCATCCTTCAAGCCTCAGGACCAGATTGTACCTGGTGTAGAGGTGGTGGAGCAGAGCAAGGGCGACACGATGCAGATGGGTGATGACCGCATCCAGGTGAGCCGCGACTATACGCTTACCTCTTTCGATGAGAAGGTGTATGTGGTTCCTGCACTCGATGTGAAGATCGACGGCAAGAGCTATCACGGAAATCCGTTGGCGCTGAAGGTGCTCACCGTTCCGGTAGATACGGTGCATCCAAACCAGTTCTATCCGGCAAAGGGTGTACAGGACAATCCTTTCGAGTGGAGTGAGTGGAGCTTCGCCTTCTGGTTGAGCCTTCTGATGATTATCATCTGTGGTGCAATGATTTATCTCCGCAACCGTCTGAAGAAGAACAAGCCTATCATCGCCCGCATCCGCATCGTGAAGAGGGTGCCTGCCCATGAGAAGGCGCTGCGTGAAATCAATGACATCAAGCATCATCATACCAGCGCCAGCCAGGAGACTCAGAAAGAGTACTACACCCAGTTGACCAATACGCTGCGTGCCTATATCGTGAGCCGCTTCGGATTCAATGCGATGGAGATGACCAGTGGAGAAATCATCGAGCACCTGCGTGCTTCGGGCGACCAGAAGATGATAGACGAACTGAGAATGCTCTTCTCCACCGCCGACCTGGTGAAGTTTGCCAAGTACGAGATTCCGATGAACGAGAACGATGCCAACCTGGTGAATGCCATCAATTTCATCGACCAGACGAAGACCGATGAGCAGCCTAAGGAGGAGAAGATCGTTCCAACGCTCAGCACCGAAGACCAAAAGTCGCAGCAGCAGCGCCGACTCATCAAGACCCTGCTCTGGGTGGGCGGCATCAGCGTAGTTGCCATCTTCGGCTACATCGTTTATCAGGTAGCGATGCTCGTGATGTAAATGTCATCAGGCTCAGAAAGAGAGATGGTGATGTAAATGTCATCAGGCTCAGAAATCCAGAGCTGGTGATGTAAACAATAAAAAGAAATTAAGAAATGGAATTTGCAAGTAAAGCATATTTTCTGCTGCTCCTGCTGCTGATACCTTATATATTATGGTATTTCCTGGGCAGGAAGAAGAGCGAGCCTACGATGCGCATGAGTAATACCCGCATCTATCAGTATGCTCCGAAGAGCATGCGCGTCAGACTCATCCATCTGCCGATGGTGCTGAGATGCATCTGCTTCGTGCTCATCGTCATCGCCATGGCCCGTCCGCAGACCCACTATTCCTGGGACAACAAGACCGTAGAAGGTATCGATATCATGCTTGCCATGGACGTATCAACCTCTATGCTTGCCGAGGACCTGAAGCCAAACCGTATGGAGGCGGCGAAGGATGTTGCCACTGAGTTTATCTCAGGCCGTCCTACCGACAATATCGGACTCACCATCTTTGCCGGAGAGGCTTTCACGCAATGTCCGATGACCACCGATCATGCCAGTCTGCTCAGACTCCTGCATGATACCCGTACTGATATTGCGGCTCGCGGACTCATCGACGACGGTACCGCTGTGGGTATGGGACTTGCCAACGCCGTGACCCGACTCAAGGATTCCAAGGCAAAGAGCAAAGTGGTAATCCTGCTCACCGACGGTAGTAACAACATGGGTGACATCTCGCCTATGACCGCTGCCGAGATAGCCAAGAGCTACGGCATCAGAGTCTATACCATCGGAGTGGGAACCAACAAGGTGGCGCCTTATCCGATGCCTGTGGCAGGAGGCGTACAGTATGTCAATATCCCGGTGGAAATCGATACCCCGACGCTGCGCGACATCGCTCAGACCACCGATGGAAACTTCTATCGTGCTACGAGTACTGCCGAGTTGAAGAAAATCTACAAGGACATCGACAAGTTGGAGAAGTCTAAGTTTAATGTGAAGCATTTTGCCAAGCGTTATGAGGCCTATCAGCCTTTTGCCCTGGGTGCACTCCTGGTACTGCTCCTGGAGATATTGCTCCGCCTCACTTGGTTCAGAAGAATTCCTTGATGAAAGAGGAGTTTAGACAAAATAGATTATAACATCATATAAATATGTTAAGATTTGAAGATCCTACGTTTCTCTGGCTGCTCTGGCTGATACCGGTGCTCATACTGGTTCGTCTGGTAGGCTGGAGAAGGCGAAAGGCTAAGCTGAAAAGATTGGGCGATCCGGAACTGCTCAAGCAGTTGATGCCCGACATATCCAAATACCGTCCTACGGTGAAGTTTGTGCTGATGCTTGCTGCCTTGGCACTCGTCATCGTGATGGTGGCTCGCCCTCAGATGGGAAGCAAGATTTCTCACGACAAGCGTAATGGCATCGAGACGATGATCTGTCTCGATATCTCCAATTCTATGCTTGCCGAGGATGTGGCTCCTTCCCGTCTCGACAAGAGCAAGATGCTGATAGAGAATCTGGTAGATAACTTCAGCAACGACAAGATCGGACTGATCGTCTTTGCAGGCGATGCCTTCGTGCAGTTGCCTATCACCAGTGATTATGTATCGGCAAAGATGTTCCTGCAGAATATCACACCGGGGCTGATCCAGACTCAGGGTACCAATATCGGCGATGCCATCTCGCTTGCCACCAAGAGTTTTACCCAGCAGGACAATGTGGGTAGAGCCATCATCGTGATTACCGATGGTGAGAACCATGAGGATGGTGCCAAGGAGGCAGCCGAGATTGCCCAGAAGAAGGGCATCAACGTGTTTATCCTCGGTATCGGTAATACCAAGGGTGCTCCTATCCCGATGGGCGATGGCTCTTATCTGAAGGATCACGCAGGCAATACCGTGATGACTGCCCTCAACGAGCAGATGTGCCGCGAACTGGCGCAGGCTGGCAAGGGTCAGTATATCCATGTGGATAATACGAGCGATGCAGAAAAGGCATTGAATGATGACCTTACCAAGTTGCAGAAGGGAGATATGACCAGCGTGATATACAGTGCCTACGATGAACAGTTTCAGGCTGTGGGCATTCTCATCATTCTCCTGCTCATCATCGAGGTCTGCATGCTGGAAGTAAAGAATCCGTTGCTCAGGAACATCAAGTTCTTCAAAAGGGATTCCTTGAAGCTGCCGAAATAATGCAGCTTCATAAGTCTGGGCTGTCACCTATTCGCCCTGAAAGGGCAGAAGCTCTTAGCCCAGGGCATCGCCCTGGGTAAAGCGAGTAGTAGCAAGGCGCCCTGAAAGGGCAAAAGCTTTAAAATATAGATGTAAAAATGAAGTATATACATTATATAATAGTAACAGTGGCAATGTTGCTGGTGGGTACGGCACAAGTCGGAGCCCAGACTGATCGTAACCTGATCCGTCAGGGTAATCGTGCCTTCAAATCCCAGAAATGGGCAGTGGCAGAAACCCAATATCGCAAGGCTATCTCCAAGAATCAGAAGAATCCACAGGCGATATACAATCTTGGTTGTGCGCTCATGGCGCAGCAGAAAGACTCCATGGCGATACAGCAGTTTACCAATGCTGCCCAGTTGGAAACCAACCGCCTCCGCCGTGCTGCCAGCTATCACAACATGGGCGTAATCATGCAGAACCACCGTGAATATGCACAGGCCATCGAATACTACAAGATGGCGCTGAGATGCAATCCACAGGACAATGAGACCCGTTATAATCTTGCCCTCTGCAAGAAGTTGCTCAAGAACAATCCGCAAAACAAGGATCAGAACAAGAACAACAAGGATAAGAACAAGGACAAGAACAAGAAGGATCAGAATAAGGACAAGAACAAAGACAACAAGGATAAAAACGACGATAAGAACAAGAACGACAAGAACAAGAATAAGAATAACAAGAATAATCAGAACCAAAACCAGCCGAACCAGGACAAGATGAGCCGCGAGAATGCCGAGCAGCTCCTGAATGCCGCCGTTCAGCAGGAGCAAGCCACCAAGCGCAAGTTGCAGAAGGCGATGAGCCAGCCACGCAGAAAGGCTTACGACAAGAATTGGTAAAAGATTAGATAAGATAAAAATACGATTTATAGATATAAATACGGTTTACATATAATATTTAGCTATTATCCTCAAATCCGCAACCTATAGGGTTTAGTGGGATTTTGCTTGCAAAGCGACAAAATT
>OIDY01000188.1_pt1 | contig 15444 bp, 9 predicted proteins | sample 1581691 | NCBI WGS metagenome assembly OIDY01 (sample SAMEA3882537, study PRJEB24775) | human gut metagenome | biome: human-associated habitat; feature: intestine environment; material: feces | place: Netherlands | collected 2009/2010
TTTTCCAAATCCACAGATATTCGGATGAGAAACCTGATCTGCCAGGTCAAAGCCATCCGGCATATGGTTAAAGTTCTCGCATTCCCCGCCAAGAGATTCCAGAAGTTCAATTGGGGTATATTTACAGACATAATAAGTTTTATTCATTTTCAGCACCTCCCAGCATTTCCAGAAAAGCTCCCAGCCTGGTGGAAGTCTGTCCTTCTCCTCCATGGCTTCGATCACACCCGTCACCGTCCAGGATCAAAAGGGGCAGACCGGCTTCCTCGAACTTCTTCTTTGCAAGCTGTGCCGCACCAAGGGTATGTTTGCAGCCCCAATGTCCAAACCACACAGCACCGTCTGCTCCTGCCTGTTTCGCATGGCGGATACCGGCTTCAATCCTTCTAAGGGCACTTCCGTTCAGTGAATGATATACCATTCTTTCTGCCATTGCTTCAAAGGGGTTCTCAGGATCAAAATCCGGCTCACAGGTTTCTGCAAGTTCACATCCTACGATCTGGGCTTTCTCACTGAAGCAAAGCTCCTGGCGCACTGCATCCGACCAGAATGGAATGGTATGCATCCAGTAAATGTGCTTCCCTTTCGCTGCCGGTGCTTTCTTAATATCTTCAAGAAGCATCTGTGTATACTTCTCTTCTTCTGCTGTTCCCAGAAGGATATTGTTTGTCATTCCTGCATACAAGGGTGTGACCAGATCAGAGGGCACATATCTGTCTGCACGCATCTGCTGATATTTTTTGTAATTCTCCAGAGTCCGCTTACTGCAGGCAAGACGTTCCTTTAATCTGTCCTCAGAGATTGTTTTTCCTGTATTTTTTTCCAGAAATATTTTTAAATCCTTTAACTGATCTGCCACATACTGTATATTCTCTGTGGTCTGATTCCATGGTACATCAATGGCAAATACAGGTACCTGGTAAAAATCTGCCAGGGTACGGAAGGTGAGCAGGTTAGCATCGCAGGTCAGGTTGGTATAAACAATACATTTAGGCTTTGGCAGAAGTCCTTTCTGCGCTGCACCAAGAAATGTCTTGTGATAACTGCACAGTGTCTCTGCAATTCCCTGATTCTCTGCCTGCTGCAGAAACGCCCTCTCTGCTTTGCTTGCAGAAAGATAGCAGGAAAATCCCTCTACATTATAGGGATGTAATCCCACCTCCTGCATCATTTCGCAGGGTGTAAAAATACTTACAATAACAGAATCTTCCGGTTTCTGAAGGGGCCACAGCATGGTATTCATCATCAGATTTGCAAGATGCCTGTCTGCAGGCATCAGTCTCTTGTCCTGCATATAACGGAACTTCAGATTCTGCGCCTCCCAGCCGGTTTTTAACAGCCGGCGGGCTGACTGAGGCTTTTTATCCGTCAGATTTTCCACATAATGACCAAATGTCTCAATAATCTCCATAGTCTGTCTCTTCCTCATTATGGTAATAATAATTTATCAGTTGCCAGCGTACAAATAGCGCTACGGAATATTTTAGTAATATCTTTTTTTGAAGTCAAGCTGAATTTTCTCCAAAGTTCACCTGTTTTTGCACATTCTTCTTGACAAAAAAGTCTCAAATGATACACTTTTGAATGTATTATTTTTCAAAAAAAGGAAGAAATAATATAGGAAAGATTTTTACGAAAGGAAGGAATTTTTAAAATGCGTTCATTGACGGTTTATTTAAAAAACTACAAAAAAGAAAGCATCCTTGCGCCATTTTTTAAATTTCTGGAGGTTGTATTTGACCTGATCGTGCCTATCGTCATTGCACAGATCATTGATGTTGGTATCGCCAACCATAACAATGGATACATTTCTATTCTTATACTAATGGCGGCTCTTGGTCTTGCCAGTACCATCACAGCTCAGTTCTTTGCCGCTAAAGCCAGCGTGGGCTTTGCCACAGAATTAAGACAGGCAGTTTATGACCATGTACAGCATCTGTCCTATACAGAGTTGGATACACTGGGAACAGACACCCTGATCACAAGACTTACCGACGATATCAATCAGGTCCAGAACGGACTGAACATGGGGCTTCGTCTTCTTCTTCGAAGTCCGTTTATCGTACTTGGGTCCATGGTCATGGCATTTACCATTGACTTTAAATGTGCCCTGGTTTTTGCTGTTGCGATCCCCTTTCTGTTTCTGGTTGTCTTTGTCATTATGTTTCTCAGTATTCCTCTGTTTAAAAAGGTACAGGGAAAACTGGACACAGTAACCGGACTGACCAGAGAAAACCTTACAGGCGTCCGCGTTATCCGTGCATTCTGCCGCGAAAAAGAGGCAGTTGCAGAATTTGATACCCGCAATCAGGAACTGACAAAGTTAAATCTCTTTGTAGGAAAGCTTTCCGCTTTGTTAAATCCGGTCACCTACGTACTGATCAACATTGCCACTGTCATCCTGATCCAGAAGGCAGGAGTAGAAGTAAATCTTGGCGGTATGCAGCAGGGACAGGTTGTTGCCCTTTATAACTATATGGCTCAGATGATCGTGGAACTGATCAAGCTTGCCTCCCTGATCATCACCCTGAACAAATCCGCAGCCTGCGCAGGGCGTGTGGCAGATATTCTGAAAGTGAAATCTACTATGGATTACCCCTCTTCCTCCACATATTCTGCTCAGATATCGAAGGACCTTGCAACAGCAACTGCTGATGCATCACTTTCAGAAAATGCCGTCGTATTCGATGATGTAACCTTTGCGTACAGCAAAGCCGGTGCCCCCAGTCTTTCCCATATCAGTTTTTCTGTAAAAAAGGGACAAACAATAGGTATCATTGGTGGTACAGGAAGCGGAAAAACCACTCTGGTAAATCTGATCTCCAGATTCTATGATGCCAGCAAAGGAACTGTTCTGCTGGATGGTCAGAATATTGAAAATTACACCAGAAGTGATCTCCGCTCCAGAATCGGCGTTGTTCCCCAGAAGGCAGCTCTTTTCAAAGGTTCTATCCGGGACAATCTGAAATGGGGTCGGGAAGATGCCTCTGACGAGGATCTGTGGCAGGCACTTACCACAGCACAGGGAAAAGAGGTAGTAGAGGGTAAACCGGGACAGCTTGATTTTATGCTGGAACAGAACGGTAAAAACCTTTCCGGCGGTCAGAAGCAGCGACTTACCATTGCCCGTGCCCTGGTAAAAAAACCTGAAATCCTGATCCTGGATGACAGTGCCAGTGCCCTGGACTTTGCCACTGATGCAGCACTGCGTAAGTCTCTCAACAGACTTGACTGGAAGGTAACTACATTTCTGGTATCCCAGCGTTCCTCCAGCATTCAGCAGGCAGACCTGATCCTTGTCCTTGATAACGGTACTCTGGCAGGTAAGGGTACTCATGCTGAACTGCTACGTACCTGTGATACTTACCGGGAAATCTACTTCTCCCAGTTTCCGGAAGAAAGAGCCAGATACTCCTCTGTATCTGCTGGTAATATAATGAAGGAGGTGACTGTATGAGCAGATCAACAATAAAAGATCCTGCTAAAAGCAAAAGCAGCGAAACCTTTTTTAAAGTACTGCGTTTCATCGGAAGATACCGTTTTCTGCTGATCCTCAGTATCATACTGGCAGCAGTTTCCGTTATCCTTCAGCTGTATGTCCCAATCCTGTTCGGAAATGCCATTGATCAGGTCATTGCCCAACATCAGGTAAACTTCGAAATGATGTGGTATTACCTGTCACGTATCCTTATAATGGTCATCCTCTCTTCTGCTGCCACGTGGCTTATGAATGTGATCAATAACCGCATGACCTACCAGACAGTAAAGGATATCCGTGCCAAAGCCATCCGACACATTCAGGTACTTCCCCTCTCTTACCTTGACGGACACAGTACCGGAGATATCATCAGCCGTATTATCGCAGATACAGATATTCTTTCCGATGGTATGCTACTTGGATTTACCCAGCTTTTTTCCGGAATCGTAACGATCATCGGAACACTGATCTTCATGTTCTCCAAAAACTTCTGGATTACATTGATGGTCATTGTCTTGACCCCCGTAAGCTTTTTGGTGGCCAAATTTATTTCTTCCCATACCTTCCAGATGTTCCGGAAGCAAAGCGATGCCAGAGGACGCCAGACTGCTCTCATCGAAGAGATGATTGGAAATCAGAAGGTTGTTCAGGCTTTTGGATATGAGGAAAAATCTTCTGAACGCTTTGCAAAGGTTAATGAAGAATTACAGGAATGCAGTCTGAAGGCTGTTTTTTACAGCAGCCTGACAAACCCTTCCACCCGTTTTGTCAATAATATTATTTATGCCTGTGTTGCACTGGTAGGTGCATTCATTATCCCTGGAGGCAGACTGACAGTCGGAGGACTTTCCGTACTTCTCTCCTATGCCAACCAGTATATGAAACCATTCAATGATATCAGTTCCGTTGTTACAGAACTTCAGAATGCTCTTGCCTGTGCAGGCAGAATCTTCGATCTGCTGGAGGAGGAACCGGAAGTTGCAGAGGCTTCTGAGACACTGAAAGATGTAAAGGGTGAAGTAGATATTAAGAATGTATGCTTCCATTATGATGAATCAAAGAAACTGATTGAGGACTTTAATCTCCATGTAAAACCAGGTATGCGCGTTGCCATTGTAGGACCTACCGGATGCGGTAAGTCAACCTTTATCAACCTTCTGATGAGATTCTATGATGTAAATGCCGGATCTATTTCCGTTGACGGCAAACAGATCAGAGACATTACCCGCCATTCTCTCAGAAGCAGCTATGGTATGGTGCTTCAGGAAACATGGATCAAAAACGGAACTGTCCGCGACAATATCTCCATTGGAAAACCGGAAGCTACAGATACTGAAATCATCGAAGCAGCCAAACTTACCCACAGCTGGGAATTTATCCGGAGGCTTCCTAAAGGACTGGACACCATGCTCAACGAAGACAGCTTAAGCCAGGGACAGAAACAGCTGCTGTGTATCACACGAGTTATGCTCTGTCTGCCTCCGATGCTGATCCTGGATGAAGCCACTTCCAGTATTGATACCAGAACAGAATTACAGATCCAGGAAGCGTTTGAACGAATGATGGAGGGAAGAACAAGCTTTATCGTAGCTCACAGACTTTCAACCATCCGAAACGCAGATCTGATCCTTGTTATGAAAAATGGAAGTATCATTGAGCAGGGTACTCATGATGAGCTGATTGCAAAAGGTGGATTTTACCATACTTTATATAACAGCCAGTTTGCAAAAGTTTCTGAATAAAACAAACCAGACAATAAATCAAAAAGGAACAGCTGTCCATCACGGCTGTTCCTCTTTTTGATTTTGTAAAATGTTTTTTTATTTTTATCAGATTGTCCGGGTAGCATCTTTCAGCCATTCTTTTTCTTCTTCGTTCAAATACGGAGAAATCTTCTCATATACCTGTGCATGGTAATCATTGAGAAGGTTACGTTCCCGGACACTCATCAGTTCCGGCACCACTCCATCCAGATCAAAAGGTACCATAGTTAGAAATTCAAAGCACATAAACTGACCATACTCTGTTTTTTCAGCTTTTTTACAGACCATCAGATTTTCATGACGGATTCCAAATCCATCCTCTCTGTAATACCCCGGCTCATCAGAGGTGATCATTCCCTCCTCCAGCACTGCATTTCCACCCGGAACAATTTTCCATCGGAAGCTATTGGGTCCTTCATGGACATTCAGAAGATATCCTACTCCATGACCGGTTCCATGTTTAAAATCCTCTCCCATTTCCCACAGCGGCTGTCTCGCCAGAATATCCAGATTTACACCGGTACAGCCATGAAGAAATCTGGCAGCTCCCAGATTCAGAGTTCCCCGCAAAACTGCTGTGAAGTACTTTTTCTCTTCCTCAGTAGTCGGTCCCATGACAACAGTACGGGTAATATCAGTAGTTCCCTCTTTATAATGTCCTCCTGTATCTGCCAGAAGAAAGCCGGATGGTTCCAGAGGAATATCCGTTTCGGGTGTTGCAAAATAATGTACAATAGCAGCATGCTTTCCATAGGCAATAATCGGATCAAAACTGTTATCTATGAAATCCTCCTGTTCCGAACGGAATTCATACAGCTTTTCTGCTGCACTTAATTCTGTGATCGGAATCCTTCCAACATTCTTCTTTAACCAGTATATGAACTTTGTAACTGCAACTCCGTCTCTGATATGCGCAATGCGTTCATTTTCCACCTCAACAGGATTCTTCGTTGCCTTGGGAAGAAGTGTAAGATTTTCTTCATCCAGAATCCGGGTGTCTGCCGGAATATTGCTAACCAGACGACTGTTGACTTTCTTTTTGCAGAGAAGAACTTTTTTGTCCTTTTTAAATGTTTTCACATACTCATAGATACTGTCATAGGGAAAAAGGGTCACACCATCTTTTTCCAGTGCTTCCAGTACGTCTGTCTGAAAGGCTTTCTCATTTGCAAAAAGTCTGATCTCTGTTTTTGTCATTACAAGATAAGAAAGAACCACCGGACAACAGTGGATATCTCCCCCACGTATATTTAACAGCCAGGCAATATCATCCAGAGAAGTCAGTACAAATAAATCTGCACCCTTCTTCTCCATTGCTTTGCGGATTCTTGCGCATTTATCAGCTCTGGATTCTCCTGCCCATTTTATATCCAGCTCTGTAACCGGTTCACAGGAAAGTACCGGACGGTTTTCCCATATATCGCCTGCCAGATCGTGATCAACACTGAGAGACACACCGTTTTCATCCAGCATTTTCTCCAATTCTGCTGCCTCTTTTGCACTGACAGTACGTCCGTCAAATCCCAGACACCTTCCCTGTGTCAGATTTTTTTTCAGAAATTCATGAACTGTGGGAACTTCCGGTTCACCCATTTTAAATAAAGTAATTCCTGTTCCCTCCAGCTGATCTGCAGCCTGGATAAAATAACGTCCATCCGTCCATAATCCTGCCATATCCTGCATGATCACCGCAGTGCCTGCAGAACCGGTAAATCCTGTGATATATTTTCTGCATTTGAAATATTCACCTACATATTCTGAACCATGAAAATCATCTGTAGGAATCAGATATGCATCAATTCCTGTCTCTTTCATGCGTGCACGAAGTGCTGCTATTCTCTCTTTTACTGTCATTCGTTTTTACCCTTAAGGCTGCTATCTGCAGTCATTTTATCATTTTCGCCAAGTGTTTCGTTCATACTTCCCATACGATATCCCAGAATATCCATGGTCACATAAGTGAATCCATACTCCTTAAATTTCTTTGCAATATCCTCTCGGACATTTTTTTCCAGAAGTTTCGGAAATTCCTCCGGCATGATCTCAATTCTTGCAAGTGAACCGTGAATACGGACACGTACCTGATGGAATCCATAGTCAAGTAAAAGCTGCTCTGCTTTCTCAACCATTCCAAGCTTTTCCTCACTGATGGTCTCTCCATAGACAAACCTGGAGGACAGACAGGCAAAGGACTGCTTATCCCAAGTCGGAAGCCCCAGTTCCTTTGAGTATTCTCTGATCTCCGCTTTCGTCAGCTTCGCCTCACGTAGCGGGCTCTTAACTCCAAGTTCTTTTACGGCGATCAGACCTGGTCTGTAATCGCCGTTATCATCCATATTTGATCCCTCTGCAATATATTCAATCCCATTCTTTTTTGCAATATCGCCAATCTTCTCAAACAGTTCTTTTTTACATAAATAACATCTGTTCGGAGGATTCTTTGAAAATCCTTCAATCTCCAATTCCTCAGACTGGCAGATCACATGCTGAATCCCCTCTTTCTCGCAGAATGCCTTCGCTTCATTCAGCTCTCTTTTCGGGAAAGAACAGGATTGAGCCGTAATCGCAATCGCCTTATCACCCAGCACATCATGAGCTACTTTTAATAAGAATGTAGAATCCACTCCACTTGAGAAAGCAACTGCTACACTGCCAAGTCCCTTCAGATATTCTTTTAAATGTTCCAGTTTATTTTCCATATCAGTCTGCCTCTTGTCCGTTTTTTATTGTACCTGTAGCACTCCTCGTAAATAATGTATATTGATCCGGCTTAACAGAGCGTGAAAGTTGAACTTTCTCAAATGTATTATTTAACAGGGTGCTATAGCTTCATTATAATATAGGCAACGACTGTTCAGCAACCTATTTTTCGCATTGCGAAATGTGTTACTGAAAATAGAACGAACAATATTGATTTATGTTTCTTGTATCTTTTCTAACGCTTCCCCGACTTCTGTTACTTCTTTAAATAGTTTCTAAAGTAACAGCCTCTCTTAACTTCTTTATTTACAGTTTGTCTACTTCTTTTTCTGAAGCAGTTCTCCGTTTGTTTCTTCTCCATTCATACATGACATAATAATTAACCACTACCCCATATTATAAATAACACCCAGAGATACTTATTTCAGACTGATAATCAGATTTTTATTGAATTTATTAATCTATATGTTATGACAACATATCTTTCAGACATGTACTCCGGTAGTCACTCGGTGATATTTTATATCTTTCTTTAAATACTCGGTTAAATGTTCTCTGACTTTCAAATCCACTATCCAGACAAATGTTTGTAATAGAATCACTCGTATTTTCCAAACGATGGCATGCATAGTTCAGCCTTGCATCGTTAAGATATTGATTAAAGTTTCTATGGAATGTTTTGGAAAAGAGTCTGGATAAAACATATTTGCTCACCCCCAGATCTTTTGCCATCTCTTCCAGCGAAAATTTCTTCTTAAAATTTGCTGATATATAGGAAACTGTCTGGTAAATAAGATCGTTGCTCCCCACATTACTCTTTTCTACCAAATTTAATTTTCCTATGCAGCGTGCCAACACAATTTGAAGATATGCCTGTGCAACAGTAATATCCGACTGTTCTGTCTCTAAAATTGCATTTATAACCCTATATACCTCCGGTTCAACCTTTTCCGCTTTGATGATTGGGTATTCAGGAGCCATGGATTGCATGATATCTGCAAATTTGGCTATCGTAAATGGCGATGCAATCAGATAAGTCGCTTTATTTACACCGGGTGTCAGTACCTGATAGTGATGAATAACATCTGGAAATACAAAGCCTATATCTCCTTTTTCCATATGGTATAGTTCCTGTCCGACACCAAGTTCTAATGCTCCACTTGTTACACAAACGATCTCCAGTGCATTATGAAGATGTGGTTCAATATGTTTTGACTTCCTATTTATTGCTATGATCTCCTCTTTTGTGTCAACATATTTTAACTGCATGAAATACTCCCCTTTGCAACATTTGTCTATATCTTCTTTCGATTTGGCAAGCAATCCTTTTACACCTATCTTATAATCAACTTGTAAATAAGGAAAGGAGGAATTGCAAATGAGCAACCTAAAAAAATATCTGAATGACCTTTTAGTATTCTACACTGAATATTTTGAGCATCCTTACCATGTATAAATACTAAAAGGACTATTTTGTGAAAACTGAATATTTTCTTAAGGCCATTTCACAAAAATGAAGTGGTCCTTTTTTATTTTCAAAATACAGTTCAATCACTTTATATATAGAAAAAGCACTGTCTCATCGAGCAACGACCAGACAACGCTTTCTCCTGTCAATTCTAATTTATGTCTGATGCATCTGTTACTTCATCTGCAGCAATTCCTTTTTCTGCTTTCAGTTTTTTATTTGCATCTTCTACATTCATTCTTGAAAGTACAAACATAATCAATACATCAAAGATTAACGGAAGCCAAAGATACATAAACTGCATCATATCAAGTGCAGACTGCGGCTGAGTTGCATTTGTTCCGATATATCCACTGAACTCAAGCAGCCATCCAACAACAGCGGTTCCAATACCTCCACCGATTTTTACGCCAAGAGAAGTACAAGAGTACATCGTTCCGTCAATTCTCTTTCCCTGTGTAAGATAAGTGTACTCAGAGCAGGATGCGATAACTGCATTCATATCTCCCTGCCATGGTCCCTGACCTAAGGCTGCAAGAGCTGTAAATGCCATCATCAGCGGAACACTGCCCATATATCCGGCAACAACAACAAGTGCTCTACCGATGACTGCTAAGACATAACCTCTTAAGTTCAGTTTATACATACCTTTCCACTTACCAACTAATGTCGGTGTGAAAATCAGGGCAATGATCAGTGGAATATTTACTGCCCATGCAAATTGTCCAAACAAATTCTTATTTTTCAGTACCCATGTCATGTAATAAATGCCAGCTCCAATCATGGCACCATATAACTGCTGTAAAATATATGTTCCACAAATCATCATGTAATATTTGTTTTTAACAAGAAGCTTGAATGCCTGTACCATTCCGTACTTTTCATTATCATCCTTTACTTCTCCTTCGTTAAGTTCTTCCTCAGGAAGTTCCTTAACAGAAAGTGCTGAAATCGTATTTATGACAAGACCAATGATTGCATAGATAATAGCAACCGTTCTCCATGCCGCAGCATCTCCACCACATTTATCTACAAATCCAACTGTAATCGCCTGAATCAGAAGACTTGTTGAAAATGCAAAAATAAAACGGTAAGATCCCATCTGCACACGCTCTTTGCTGTTCTTTGTAATCAGTGACGTAAGTGCTGAGTAAGCAATATTGTTTGCTGTATAAAACACACCATTTAACAGTGTATAAGAGATAAAGAACCATGCATATTTAGCCGTTGTTCCCAAGCTGACTGGTACTGCAAAGCAGCAGACCAGCGTAATGGCACAACCAATATATCCGTATAGCATCCAGGGTTTCGCTTTTCCCATTTTACTGTGTGTTTTGTCAATCATTGATCCAAAAAATATATCCGTAAAACCATCAAATAGTTTTGATACGGCAATCAGGGTACCTACGACACCTGCAGCAAGTCCTACTGAGTCCGTCAGATAGACCATCATGAAAGATGTCAGGAAGGCATAGACTACATTACCTGCAATATCACCTGATCCATATCCAATTTTGTTATACCATTTCAAATACTTTTTTTCTTCCATCGAATTTCTTTGCTCCTCATCTTCATCGCACTTAGAATCTCAATATGGCTAACCGTATGATATCTAATTCTGTTTTTTTCTCTGATTTTGTCTGATTGCTCTGTATATCCGGACTTTACATTACAATCAGACTCTCTTTCCTTGTTTACGGGTTACATGAAACTTTATTATCCCTTTACATACGGTATCAGTGTAAACTGGAACCGGAATAATACATCATCAAATCGGTACTGCTCCAATACAACTGGACCACAACTATTAGAACCAATGCCATTTAATGCGTAGTCAACGCAAAATACTACACTATCTGATTCTGTCAGTTCATAATTATGCGTTTTCTTCTCAAGTTCTTCCTGTGTATAATAAGAAGCATTGAATGAAAATGCCTTTTCTGCGGATGCCACAATTCCATATCGGCTGTTGTTAAGCTCTACATATTCACAATCATAATGGCTTCCATTTTCCTGTGGGCGAATATAATCCTCATGCAAATCATCTACATTTGCCTGATACAAACCGTGGCTCGCAGCCTGATGTTTGTCACAATAGCTTTCCTGTGGTCCCATTCCAAAGTATCGTGCAGCTGAAAGTTTTTTATCCAGGAACATCCTCACACCAAATCTTGGCAAATCCGGGAATTCATCATCTTTTGTTACTGCAATATCTGCATCAATCTTTCCAGCAGCTTCTATTTTCCATGTGATCGTCACATCAAGAATCTTCTGTACTGTCTCTGCCACAACGGATGCATGGCTTGTAATTTTCACACCATGCTTTCCCTGCACGACCTCTGTCGTGTAAGCTCTTGTATAAGCTTTATCATAATGGGCTTTCTTCCATTCAGACTTGATGTACATATCATTATCTGTTGGTGCCCTCCAGATATTTAATTCCATCGGGTGGTTCAGATATTCCCGACCTGCAAATTTCATCTCTGTAAAAAGTGCAGTCCGTCGGTCGATTGTATATGCGAATTCACGACCTTTGATATGAATCTGTGTATCATCTTCACTCACCTGTAATTCAGAATCCGTCACTGTTTTTTCAACCCATTTTTCTGCTAACTGGCATTTGGCATCCTTCTGGCTTACTTCGATCTCATCAAATCCAAGGATATGGTCTTCATCCAACAGTGGCAATTCCTTTTTCAGATGGTAAATAAATTTTAAATAACATTTTCCACTCTCTGGCACATTGATTTTAAGGTTTATTTTTCCTTCACTGTGTGGTGCTGCTGAAACTTCTGGAAGTTTACCTTTGCTGATTACAAGCCCGTCCTGCGTCAGTTCATAACTGATCTTCACATAATCTTTCAAGTCATCAAAATCCATGTAGTTATGAAGCACCAGTTCTCCGCTTTCTTTGTCATAGGAAATAACCCTTGCCGGGCGATAAACATTCTTGTATTCCAAAAGTCCTGTATGTACCGTTCTGTCCGGATATACTAATCCATCCATACAGAAGTTGCCATCATGAATTTCTTCGCCATGGTCGCCCCCATAAGCATATATAGTCTTTCCATTCTCAGCAGTTCCATGAGCAATCGCATGGTCACACCATTCCCAGACAAAGCCGCCGCACATTTTATCATTATCCTGAATCATCTGGAAGTAATCTTCAAAATCTCCAGGTCCGTTTCCCATACTGTGACAGTACTCTACCAAAAGGAAGGGTTTGCTTCCATCTTTATCCAGATATTCCTGAATTTCGGAAAGCGCCGGATACATCCGGCTGTACACATCCAGATTGCTGTAATCATATGTTTCATCATAATTACGGTATCTTGCACTCTCATATTGTGTGATGCGGTCTGGATCAAAATTCTTTGTCCATTCCAGTGCTTTTTCAAAGTTGCAGCCATAAGCACTCTCATTTCCCATTGACCACATAACAATACAGAAACGGTTTTTGTCACGTTCCACCATGAGTTTTACGCGATCAACGATTGCCTCTTCCCATACCGGATCATCTGCAATCTTCTCATTCCATCGTTTGAACCGATTGTAATCGGTGTCTTCTTTTCTGTAGATCATAAATGGACCATGAGCTTCAATATCTGCTTCATCTATTACCATGAATCCATACTTGTCACACATTTCATAGAAAAATGGTGCGTTCGGATAGTGGCTGGAACGGATCGCATTAAAATTATGCTGCTTCATTAACGTAAGATCGGTTGTAATCTGTTCCGGATTGATTGTAAATCCAGTAACCGGATCAGAATCATGTCGATTGACACCACGGAATTTAATCTTCTGTCCATTTAAATAAATAACCTGGTCTTTAATCTCTATCTTTCTTAATGCAATGTGATCTACAATTACTTCATTCTCTGTTTCAAGAATCAGTTTATATAGATATGGATTTTCTGTATTCCAAAGTTCCGGACTTGCGATTTCTAATACAGCTGTTCCTTCTTCAGCAATACTTCCTAGTGCTACAACTGCTCCGTTTCTATCTTCAATCGAAATTTTTACATTTAACGGAGAGTAGAATTTCATTTCAATTTCTACTTTCGCAAGCATATCCTCAATTCTTGTTTTAATATGATAATCACTGATTGCCTGTTTTGGGCGTTTCAAAATGTACACATCCCGGAAAATACCACTCATACGGAATTTGTCCTGATCTTCCAAATAGGAACCATCACACCATTTCATTACCAACACTGCCACCGTATTCGTTCCATCCTGAAGTACATCGGTAACATCAAACTCACTGGTCATATGCGAAACCTGGCTGTATCCTATGTAAGAGCCATTGATCCATACATAAAAGCAACTGTCTACTCCTTCAAAATTCAAGAAAGCTTTTGGTGCATTTTCATCTTTGTGATAAACAAAGGTATGTGCATATGTTCCACATGGAATATCCTGTGGTACATACGGTGGATCAAATGGGAACGGATACCTGATGTTTGTATACTGATGTGTGTCATATCCTGCCATCTGCCATACACTTGGAACCTGAATCTCATCAAAATTTTCTGTATCATAATCTTTCTCAAAGAAGGGTTCCTGAACATCATAGATACTGTTAAAATACTGGAACTTCCAAGTTCCGTTCAATAACTGCATTCGGTCTGACTCTTCCCTGTGCTCCACCAGGTTATCCATTCTTTTGGATGCTGGAATAAAATAGGCTCTGGCTGGCATTGTATTTTCATGCAGTACGCTTAAATCCTCATAATAACGTGGTACAATCATAAATAACTCTCCTTTAATACATATACATTTTTTTACACTTTGTTTTTCCACAGCAAACCTTGTCTTTTACTTTTATGTTTACGCTTCTCTGTTTTGCTATATATATCTTATCCTAATCTGCAAAACATGTCTATGAATTGGATTAGACAAAATATGCACTAAATGATACAATAACAAAAAAAGGAAAAGAGGTGCTACCATATGTATATGAATACCGGTTATTTAAACCACTCCCATATGGATTTCAAAGACAAAAGTCGCCCACTGGTTGTAGGAAGTTGCGGTACTTACCGCCTTTCCAGCCATCCAAAGTTACCAACCTACCGTCCAAGGGGACGCCTGGATTATCAGATTATCTATATCACTGCTGGTTGTGGGCATTTTCATTTTGATAATGTAAATAATGAAACGATTGTTCCAGCCGGCAACATTGTACTGTACAGACCGAAAGAACTCCAAAAATATGAATATTACGGAGAAGATAAGACAGAAGTATACTGGATTCACTTCACAGGAAGCAATGTGAAAAATATCTTACGTCAATATGGGTTTCCGGATAAAGAACGTGTCTTTCAAGTGGGTACATCTAATGAATATGAACAAATTTTCAAACGTATCATTATCGAGCTCCAACGCTGTCAAGATAATTATGAGGAAATGCTTGTCCTTTTGCTACGTCATCTTCTGATTAGTTTCCACCGGGAACTGACAAGAGAGCACATATTAAAAAATGAATACCTTGATCATGAGATGGATAATGCTGTTACCTTTTTCAGTGAAAACTACAATCAAAATATCAATATTGATGATTATGCTGCCTCACGAGGCATGAGTGTCAGCTGGTTTATCCGAAATTTCAAAAAATATACCGGTTCTACACCAATGCAATTCATTGTGGGAATCCGCATCAACAATGCTCAGATGTTACTTGAAACAACAACCTATTCCATCAATGAAATCTCTAAAATCGTCGGATATGATAACCAGCTATATTTCAGTCGGCTTTTTCACAAGCTGAAAGGATATTCACCGAGAGAATACCGAAAGCTGAGAAACAAATTCTGAAATCCACAAAGAGGATACCACCGAATTATCAAAACAATGATTTGTAATATCCTCTTCTCACTTTTGCTATTCTTATTTTACAAACTCAGCCGAATAATAATACATTCCTAAACTGCGTGTGGTATTGCCCACATATAAACTTATTTTTCATTTCCACTTTCCGGAAACAAAAAAAGTGCCAAAAATATGCCACTTTTACTTATGGCAATAACAGG
>OIDY01000206.1_pt1 | contig 14808 bp, 11 predicted proteins | sample 1581691 | NCBI WGS metagenome assembly OIDY01 (sample SAMEA3882537, study PRJEB24775) | human gut metagenome | biome: human-associated habitat; feature: intestine environment; material: feces | place: Netherlands | collected 2009/2010
GAGAGAGATATAAGTGTTGACTTGGTCAACAACGAGGCAAATCACTTTGCCTTATATCTTTAATACTATACCTAGACAATATCATTAGAAACATCATCTAGGAATAGTTCATGTATAGCAAAAGTATATTACTTGTTATCCTCAGCCCAACCCGTAGACTTAAATCCTGTTACTCTGTAATGATATCCAGGCTGGTCTGAACGGGAATAGGTGAAACTGATTTCATCTGTCACAGAACCAGATACAGTAGTATAAGTATTGTGACCACACTTACCGCTAACAGTTACCTTGTCGGTAGCTGTAGCAGAGTTACCAATGAAATCATCCACATTCTCACCACCGAAAGTATAAGCACTCATATCAATAGATACCTTAGCATTGATGGCGTAAGCTGCCTTAGAGGCAGTTGAGCCTACACGAATCCATGCCTTATCCTTATCATAATCGGTAGTATTGCTGAGATAGGCATAGAGAACACCCGAAGTGGTTCCTGTACCATCAGTCTTAAAGATGAATTCAGCATCTGTTGGATTAGAAGCCCAATACTCTGCATCTGTCTTAGAAGCATCATAACCTCTCTCCACATTGATTCTATACTCACCACCAACAGGAGCAATAGGAGTATAATCGATATCGAAATCGTCTCCCTCAGAGCATGCAGTAAACAATGCTACGAAAACAAAGCTCAAAAAATATAATATTTTCTTCATGACTTTTCGTTTATTACATTAATAATCATTACTTCTCCCACCAAAGTTTCTTGGTCAGCGAGTTTCCATTCTCTTCTACATACTTGGCAGCAGCAGAGTTATACAATGTAGTAGCTGTAGGATAAAGCAATCGCATAGGATACTCACCGGCATTCATATTGCTAGCACCTGGATCAACCAAATTGCCTAACACATAACCATCAGACAATTCACGCTGCAAAGCAGTTGTTGATTTACGAACAGTAATATTAGCCTGAACCTCAGGAATACCCAAACGGTTACGGGTCATCCAGCCATCATAAGCATTCGCACCGGCATAAGTTACCCAATACTGCATGGCGATACTATGAAGCATATCGGCCTTATCGAACTTGTAAGCACCATCAACGAATGCTGTACCATCAAATCCCCAACGGCTGAAGCCAGCAAGAACACCCTTATTATAATATTCCTCAGCCTTTTCAGCATTACCCAAACGAGCATAAGCCTCAGCAATCATCAATTCGCATTCAGCCTCGTTCATCAGATAGACAGCATCATTATAAGCCTGTTTCATACGAGAAGACTTAGAGATTGCAATGCCACCCTCTGTAGTTTCATCAGTATTTGGTTTTGTTCCACAAGGAAGACCCTCATAGCATTCATCCATGTGAGCAATCAGTTCCTCATCAGAAGAATAGCCGAGAGTTTTTTTGGCATTAGCAGTTACCTCATACAACTTGATGATACGAGGATCCTTCTTATCCAAAAGATACTCCAAGAAAGTATGACAAGCACGAATATTCTCAGTAGTATTCAACTGACGGATATTAAACTCATAAAGAGGATTGCCCTTATTAGTACCATCTTCCCAATTTACCCAAGCACAATCCTGCTCCAAGAGACCACCTGCACTAAGCAAAGCCTGAATATCAGATTTATGAGCATCGAAGTCTTTGAGATACATCTTCAACTTCAAACTCTTGGCAAAGCCTGCCCAGCTATCCATACTGCCTCCCAAGAAACAGTCAACAACACCTAAAGGTGAAGCTTTTTCTGCAGCTTTAGCATCATCGAGTTTGGCAATGGCAGCATCCAGCATCTCCAGGATACCCGGATAAACTACAGTTTTGCTATCATCGAATGCAGCATGTGGATTGTTCTCAATATCAAGAGCACCTGTAAACGGAATATCACCATAAGTATCAGTCAATACCAAGAAATTATAGGCCTGAAGAATCTTGGCAACCATCCAATAGTTCCAAGCCTTACTTTCTTCAGCAGAAGCCAAAGCCAGCTTTAAATCTTCCAGACTGTTGGCATATGTATTCTGCCAAACCGTAGTAACAGGAGGAATTGAACCTGATGTTGTTACAGCATAGTTAGCCAATGTATTATACTGGTTTGTACTATTACCCTGTGTTACATACTGGCACCAGAAGTCACCAGTAATTTGCTGATAAAGACCACTGACAGCCACGATAGAACCTTCGGCAGCCGGAAGCAACTGCTTGTAGGAAGCTGTAGAAGGATAGTTAGGGTTGTAGTTGATATCCAAATAGCCAGAATCGCTACAAGAAGTAACAGTACCCATTGTCAAGACGGCTCCCAGCAATGCTGCGCTTAAAAATTTATATCTTTTCATATAAGAAATCTCCTTTAATTAAAATACAACCTTCAAGTTAATACCATAGTTGCGAGTTGACACAGAACCCATAGTCTCACCAAACTCAGAACTGATATCATTACCAAAGTTAGAAGACTCAGGGTCGATATAATTCTGATGCTTTGGAGTGATGAGCAACAAGTTGTGACCAACAAGACTCAAAGACAACTTCTGCATCTTCAATGCACTTGTGATTGTCTTAGGGAAATCGTATGTCAAAGCCAACTCACGGAGTTTGAAGTAAGAACGGCTTACAACGAAATCACGACGCACCTCTGGGTTGTAACTATAGTTACCCTGAACATAATTCATATAGTTGGAAGCTACAGGAATATTATTCTCAACATACTCTCCACCAACAATCTTTACAGAATGAGGATAAACAAAAGCATCACGCTCATTGAATACGGTCTCTGTAGAGTTACCATTGAAGTGAGTAATATAAGATGTCTCAGAATACATCAATCCACCCTTATGCCAGTCGCCCGTTGCAGCAAGGCTCAAGTTCTTCCACTTCAGATGTGTGGTGAAGCCCATTACGAAATCTGGCTGAGAAGAACCGAGATAATCATAATCTGTAGTACTAGACTGCAAGAAACCATTACCATTTACGATTCTATAACCATAATATGGACTGTTTTTATCTTGAACGGTCTTTGTTGCTGGTAACTTAAAGATACCGATAGGTTCTCCGACCTTCAATACGTAAGATACACCACGCATAGAAGAATACTTACCTGTTGTAATAGTACCTACAGGAATGGTATATTCGTCAAGACCATCCCAAAGTTCCTTCACCTCACTCCAGTTCTTAGCGAATGTAGCACCTACACTCCACTCCCAATCCTTAGTACGGATAGGAGTAAAATTAACCATCGCCTCAATACCCTTGTTCTGAAGTTTACCTACATTACGGGTGTTAGAAGTATAACCTGTCTCAGGCGCCAAAGTAGCTGAGATAATCTGATTTTTGGTTGTACGATCATAGTAAGCCACATCGAAGCTCAAACGGTTGCCAAAGAATGTACCGCTCAAACCAAGCTCATACTCAGTTGTAATCTCAGGCTTCAATGACTTATTTGGCAAACGGTTATACTCTGTCAAACCAGAAACACCGGAAATTGGCAAATAAGTATAGTAATACTGAGCTGGTACATAATATGAATTGGTCATATATACATTAGCATCATTACCTGTCTGACCTATAGCTGCACGAACCTTCAACAAGTCGATTTGCTTGACATTCTTCAAAGCAGGAATAGCCTGATTCAGAAGCACAGACACATTGGCACCGCCATAGAAGAAGCTGTTATCACCCATAGGAAGAGTAGAAGACCAGTCGTTACGGGCAGAAAGGTTCAGGAAAGCCCAATCCTTATAACCCAATTCAACCTGTCCCAAGAGACCCAACAATCTTCTATTCCATGAGTCAGTATCAGTAATCGAATAGGAAGATGTATTACTCAAGGAATTCCAACCTGGAATATCCAACTGCTCATTATAACCACCTACATTATCATAGTTTCTCTGGTTCAAGTTCCAACCTAAGGTTGCACCTAACGAGAAATCACCGAAAGTATGATTGCCGGTCAATAAGAGGCTGGCATCAATCTGTCCACGCTGAGAACGATACTTAGAATAGTAACCCTGGTTACCTACAGTTGTACCATTACCCGTTGCCTGATAAGAACCCTCGGTATAAATAATACGTGGTTCGATGCGCTCGGTCTTATAATTGGTATAATCACCACCGAAACGGCCAATTACCTTGATATCCTTGGTAATATCGTATGACAACTCCAGCTTACCATAAATACGGTCGTCCTGATAAGTAGAATAGTAGTTATCTACCATATAATATGGGTTGGTAGCATACAATGTATAGTAGTTATCTACATTGTTACGCTCAAGGTTGTAATCCTTCATATCTGTGAAACGCACATCAGAAGCGCCCTGAAGCAACTCCATATACATATCACGAGAACGGCGCATATCCTTGCGAACATAGTTCAGGGACATGTCCAGATGGAATCTGTCGATATTGGCGTAACCACGGAGTGAGAAGGTATTACGATGATATGTATCACCATCATTAGGAGTAATACCATTAGAACTTACATTACCGTAAGATGCCACAATACCTACTTTCTCATCACCATAGCGGAGAGATACGTTGTTGTTCCATTCCTTACCTACCTGATAGAAGTCACGGATATTGTTCTTTACATAAGAAAAAGGCTTGGTTAAAGTCTCGCCGTTAGAAAGACCGGTAGAACCATACCAATGCTCACGACCATCGAGGCGAGGTCCCCAAGAACCGTTCTCCTCATTAGACCAGGAACCCCAACCTTGGCCAAAGAGATTCTGAGTCATTGGCACACGAAGCACATCAGTAAATGTCAAAGAACCATCGTAAGTGATAGAAGCCTTCTTATCACCCTGTGGCTTCTTTGTAGTAATCATGATAACACCATTGGCTGCACGGGAACCATAAAGAGCAGTAGCAGAAGCACCCTTCAATACAGTTACCGATTCAATATCCTCTGGGTTGATGTCGCCTGCACCACTACCAAAGTCAACAGAGTTATCACCCAAACGGTCATTGTTGATAGGCACACCATCAACAATATACAATGGGTTGTTGCTAGAAACAGAAGAAATACCACGAATTACGACTTTCTGAGAGGTACCTGTAACACCACCACCAGAAATCTGCACACCAGCCATCTTACCCTGAAGACCACTCATCAGGGAACCAGACTTAGCCACAGTCAACTCAGAAGCGTTGGCTGTACTGGCAGCATAACCCAAAGTTTTCTCTGAGCGTTTCATACCCAAGGCAGTAACAACCACCTCGTCAAGATTTCTTGCATCAGAAACCAAAATGATCTTCATCTTAGCAGATGCTTTCATAGTTTTGGTCTGCATACCGAGGTAACTGATTTCCAAGACAGCATCCTTGCTGGCATTAGGAAGCGTAAAATTACCATCGACATCAGTCGCTGTTCCAGTCTTAGTTCCTACAATTCTTACAGATGCGCCAATTACCGGCTCACCGTCTTCCTGAGAAACAACTTTACCTGTAACAGTAGTCTGTGCGAGAGCCATTCCTGTTGAAAGAACAAGCCCTCCCATTAACATGGTTAGTCTTTTTGTCATAATTTCTCTCTCTTAAATTAAACAACTTACAAATATCGGGTGCAAAGATACATACTTTTTATAAAATAAACAAATTTTTAGCTAACAAAATGCAATTAAAAAGCTATTTTCTTATTCCTTTTGTATATTTTCTGCATATTTCCCAACTTTTAGACAGATTTTTATGACTAAAGACAACAAAATGTTAGTTTTCAGCAATTACACCATACTTGATGAGGGCATTCTTCACACCATCCTCATCCACATGAGTCGTAATGTAATCGGCTACCTGCTTCAATTCATCACCAGCATTGCCCATTGCTACACCTACACCTGCCTTCTTGATGATAGAGATGTCGTTGCCGCCATCGCCGAACGCCATGGTTTCTTCAATGTTCAAGCCCAGATAATCAGCCATTGCCTGGAGTCCCTTTCCCTTGTCGGCTCCACGCGCCGTGATGTCGGTAAAGGCAGGATGCCATCTGCCGGAAGTGCAGTTTTCGAGCGTAGGCATCAGGAGCGCTTCCTGCTCTACGGTGCAGAAAGGAGTGACCTGCAAGATGGCCTCATCGCCCAAACGATTAAGATCGGTAACAAAAACGCTGCTATCTACTCCCAATCCCTTACAGAATATTTCATAAACCTCGTCGGTATAATGATGAATGGCAAAACGGCTCTCGCTTACCACGATGGCAGGATAGTTGTCTCTATCAGCAGCCTCGATGATCTTCTTCACGTCAGAAGGAAGGATGGCGTGCTGACTCACCAATGTATCCTCCACAAAGCAGCGGGCACCATTGGTTGTGATGTAACCATCGATGAGATGCTCTATCTGACCGAGGTTATTGATAATCTGCTTGGGACGTCCCGTAGAAATATACACCTCTACCCCATTCTTCTTTGCCTGCTCCAAAGCATCCACAGTACTCTGCGGAATCCTGTGAGACTTGAAACTCACCAACGTGCCGTCGATGTCGAAAAACAATGCTTTTATCTTCTTATCCATAAATATATCTTGTTCCTTATTATTTAAGTAAATACCATACCTTATTGATTCATTTCTCTCGCGCGTACCTTATTATATAGATACAAATGATTCATCTCGCTGAAAAAAACGGATGCAAATATACGAAAAAACAGATAATTAGCCAAAAATATGCAGTTTTTTTATAATATTCTTGCCATTTTCGCAGAAAAAGCGTATATTTGCTGCGACTTTCATGCGCAAGAAAACGTCTTGCACCACACATAGAAAGCAAACTTAAAAACTTAGTGATATGAAGAAGAAAACCTATGTCTGGCTGGCATCCCTCTTGCTGATGCTGGTAGCAACGCTTACTTCATGCGAAAAGTTTGCACTCGATGATTCGGGTACCCATTCACATGACGCAAACGCCAATGTAATCATCCATGCGTCCGTGGCAAAAAACAATTCTACGGGAACAAGAAGCGGAGAAGAAGATTTCGGAGATGAGGAGGAAGGAGATGAAGACGGATTGGAGGAAGGAGATGAGAAAGTAGAGGGAAAGCCTCTGGAAGATTACTGCTCCCGGCTTTCCATCGCCATTTTTGATGGAGAGGAAAAGGTGAAAACCCTGAATCTGAAAGCAGAAGATGGCTACGATGATATCGGGTTTAATCTGGATGCGGGAAAATACCGAATGGTTGCCATCGGCCATAACGGAAGCGGAAACTGTACGATCAGTTCTCCTGAGAAAGTGAAATTCTACAAGAACAAGATGACCGATACCTTCTTCTATTACGGCACTTTCAATGTGATAGATGGAGAGGATACGGATGATTACATCCTGTTGAATAGAGCCGTGGCACAGTTTAAGGTGCATATTACCGACGCCACCATCCCCGCCGAGGCACACAGCATCAAGTTTTACTATACCGGAGGCAGCAGCACCCTTGATACCGTAACGGGTTATGGATGCGTACAAAGCCGTCAAACCGAAAGCTTCAAGCTTCAGGAAGGCAAAAGGGATTATTCGGTCTATACCTTCCCACGCGAAGAGAACAAGGGCTTGAAAATGACCATCAACATCCTGGATGCAGATGCCCAGAGCATCAAGGAATATTCCAAGGAAGGCATCCCGGTGAAATGCAACAACATCACCCAGAGCAATATCAGCATCCAAGACCATACCATCTCCGACCCCGACCAGAAAGAAGATGATGATCCAGGGAAAGGAGGATTAGGATTCACCGTAAATCCCGACTGGGAAGGAGAAATCGTTGTTGAATTTGAATAGAAGAATGTTCCATTTTTCCATAATGTAAGGTATTTTTCGATTCTTAAAGATTTGATAATAAAAAATCCTTTGTGGTTTGCGAATATTTCCATAAATTTGCACCGATATTATAATATTATAGTAAAGGAATGAAAAAAATATTAACTCTTATCATGCTGATGGGAGCAATGACTGCAGCCGAGGCTCAAACGATGGTTCTGAACCTCGACAGTTGTCGTGCGATGGCGCTACGCAACAACAAGCAGATCAATGCCTCTAAGCTCAAGAAGGACGTGGCGACCAACCTGAGGAAATCGGCGCGCACGAAATATTTGCCAAAGGTAGATGCCATGGGCGGATATGAATGGTTCAGCAAGGAAATCTCTTTGCTCAATGATGGTCAGAAGTCAGCATTCAGCAATTTAGGCTCCAACATCGTAGGTGGAATCACCGGCAGTGCCAACGACGTGATGGCCGATCTGGTAAGCAAGGGAATGCTCACCCCTGAACAGGCACAGAAAATCGGAGGATTGCTCAACGAGAAAGGAAGCGTTATCCAGCAGCAGGGCAATGCCATCGGACAGAGCGTGGTAGATGCTTTCCGCACCGACACCCGCAACATGTGGGCTGGTAGCGTGATGCTCCGCCAGCCTATCTATATGGGCGGCGCCATCTTGGCTGCCAACAAGATAGCAGACATCGGTGAGCAGATAGCAGACAATGATCTCGACATGCAGACCCAGAAGACCCTCTACAGCATAGACCAGGCTTACTGGCTTGCCGTTTCGCTGAAGCAGAAGTACAAGCTCGCCACCAGCTACAGAGACCTGGTGAAAAAGCTCAACGACGATGTTCACAAGATGATTCAGCAGGGCGTAGCCACCAAGGCAGATGGTCTGAAGGTAGATGTAAAGGTGAACGAGGCGGAGATGAAGATTACACAGGCTGAAGACGGTCTGGTGCTCTCCAAGATGCTTCTCTGTCAGCTTTGCGGCATTCCGATGAACCAGGAAGTGACTCTTGCCGATGAAGACAAGGAGACGCTGGCTCTTTCGGGAACACCAGTAGATACAGAGCAGCAGCGAGTAGCCGCTTCTGATTCTGCGATGAATACCCGTCCGGAATTGCGCATGCTCCAGAATACGGTCGATATTTCCAAGCAAGCCACCAATCTGGTTCGCGCCGTCTATCTGCCTCATGTGGCATTGACCGGCGGCTACACCATTTCGAATCCAAATGTGTTCAATGGTTTCCAGAAGAAGTTTACCGGTGTATGGAATATTGGTGTCATCGTGCAGGTTCCGGTATGGAACTGGTTCGACGGTGCCTATAAGGTGCGTGCATCCAAGGCTGCCACCAACATTGCCCAGATGAACCTCGACGATACCCGCGAGAAGATCCATCTCCAGATTACCCAGAGCCAGTTCAAGGTGAAAGAAGCTGAAAAGAAGCTCAACATGGCCATCAAGAACATTGACAGCGCCAACGAGAACCTGAGATGCGCCAACCTCGGATTCAAGGAAGGAGTGATGGAGGTAACTGATGTGATGGCAGCCCAGACTGCCTGGCAGCAGGCACAGAGCCAGAAGATCGATGCGGAAATCGACGTGAAGCTGACACAGGTAGGGCTCAACAAGGCGCTCGGTATTCTGCAGTAACAATAGAAACATTTTTAAAAATTCAAATTCAGAAAAAACATGTCTAAGAAATCACAGCATAACAATATACTGCTTGCCGTCATCGGTTTTACGGCAGTTGTCATACTCGTGGGAATCATCGGCTTCTTCACGCTTGAGCAGAAGGACGACACCATCCAGGGCGAGGTAGAAGTATCAGAATACAGAGTATCCTGCAAGTTGCCAGGCCGCATCGTAGAACTGAGAGTCAAGGAGGGCGACTACGTTCACGTGGGCGACACCCTCGCTATCCTCGAAGTTCCAGAGATGAAATCGCAGGAGCAGATGCTCCAGGCAACCAATGCCGCAGCAGAGGCCATGAAGGATCTTACCGATGCCGGTGCGCGCAAGGAGCAGATTCAGGGTGCCTTTCAGCTGGTTCAGCAGGCAGAAGCAGCTGCAACCATTGCCAAGAAGACTTACGACCGCATGCAGAACCTCTATAACGATGGTGTGATCAGCGGTCAGAAGCGCGACGAAGCATTTGCTGCCTACAAGGCAACCGAGGCTCAGGTGGCAGCAGCCAAGAGCCAGTATGAGATGGCGAAGAATGGTGCCCGCGAGCAGGAGAAGCGCATGGCAGCCAACAACACACAGGCTTCCAAGAGCGCAGTAGATGTAGTGAAGAATCTCCTGAAGGAGACCGTTCAGGTGGCCCAGTGCGAAGGCGAGGTCAGCAATGTCTATCCTAAGGTAGGCGAGCTGGTGGGTCTCGGTTCTCCTATCATGAGCATCTCTATCATGAGCGATATGTGGGGAACCTTCAATGTTCGCGAGGATCATCTCCAGGGATTGAACAAGGGCGATGAGTTCACTGCTTTCGTTCCTGCCTTCAACAAGGAAATCAAGATGAAGGTTTACTACCTGAAAGACCAGGGTTCCTATGCTACCTGGAAGGCAACCAAGGATAATGGCGACTACGACCGCAAGACTTTCGAGGTGAAGGCACGTCCTATCACCAAGCTGGAGGGATTGCGCCCGGGTATGTCACTCATCATTAAATAACTTTGAGATTTTCAATGTTCAAGAAATTATATCATATTGCCCGTAGAGAGTGCGGCATCATGCAGAAGAATCCCATCTATCTCTTCTGCATGGTCATCTTCCCCATCGTGGTGGTGATTTTCTTCACTACCCTGATGCAGGGAGGTGTGCCTACGGATATGCCTGTGGGCATCGTTGACCAGGACAATTCTCATACCTCCCGCCAGCTGGTGCACAAACTCGACGCTTTCCAGACCACCAAGGTGGTGGCTCACTATGAAAACATAGCCGAGGCAAGACATGCTATCCAGAAGAACGAAATCTATGCCTTCCTGGTGATTCCTAACGGAACAGAGGCAGGACTGATGGCTTCCCGACAGCCGAAGATTTCCTTCTACTACAGCAGCGTTTCGCTGGCAGCAGGCTCCCTGCTCTTCCGGGATTTGAAGACCATTTCCACCCTGGGAGGAGCTGCAGCAGGTATGGCGAAGCTGTCGGCACTGGGAAAGACGAACGATGAAATCATGACCTTCCTGCAGCCTATCGCCGTGGATCTGCACATGATAGGCAACCCTTACGCCAACTACAACTATTATCTGTCGAGCGTGATGGTGCCGGGACTCATCATGCTGTTCATCTTCCTGATCACCCCTTATTCCATCGGAACGGAACTGAAGTTCAACAGAGCCAGAGACTGGATGCGAATGGCGAACAACAATCCTTATCTCGCCATCGCGGGTAAGATGTTGCCTCAGACGCTCATCTTCCTGAGCATCTTCCTGCTCTTCGAGTTCTACATCTATTATGTATTGGGATTCCCGCATCCGGGAGGTGCAGCACCCATCATACTGCTGGGCATTCTGAGCGTATTGTCCTGCCAGTGCTTCGGTATCTTTGCCTTCGGACTGATGCCTTCCCTGCGCATGTCGATGAGTATCAGTTCGCTCTGGGGCGTGCTCGGGGTGAGCGTCTGCGGCGCCACCTTCCCCGTCGCCGCCATGGACCCCATCATACAGGGCCTCTCCTACCTCTTCCCGCTTCGCCACTACTGGATGATCTACCAGCTCAACATCTTCAAGGGCTTCCCGCTCGCCGACGGCTACGTCCACATAGCGTCCCTGGTGCTGTTCGCCCTGCTCCCGTTGCTGACGATGTACCGCACGAAGAAGGCCATGCTCGAATACGTTTACATACCCTAAAGGCATGAAAAGAATCAAAGGAATCCTCCATGCGATGTCCGAATCCATCCATGACACCTGCTATATCTGGTGGCTGGAGATGAAGAACACCTTCAAGGACGAAGGCGTCCTCATCTTCTTCATCCTCGTCCCCTTGGGCTATCCGATCCTCTACTCGTGGATCTACAACAACGAAAGGGTACACGATGTGCCCGTAGCCGTCGTGGACAACTCCCACTCGCAGCTCTCCCGCGAACTGCTCCGACGGGTCGATGCCTCACCCGACGTGCGCGTGGCCTACTACTGCAACAACCTGCAGGAAGCACATGACCTCATTGGCAAGGAGGCTGCCAATGGTGTGCTCTACATCCCCTCCGACTTCGAACAGAAGATAGGGCGTGGCGAACAGTCACACCTGAGTGTCTATTGCGACATGAGCATGATGCTGACCTACAAGGCCATCTATCAAACTGCCCAGACCGTGGCGACAGAGATCAATAGCGAGATACAGAAGCCCAAGTCGATGAGCACCACGGAACGTGACGAGGAGATCAATACCGAGCCCTTGGTCTGTGATGCGGTACAGATCTTCAACCCCACAGGGGGCTATGGCAACTTCCTATTGCCGGGCGTGCTCGTCCTGATCCTCCAGCAGACACTCCTGCTGGGCATCGGGCTCTCTGCCGGTACGGCACGAGAGAACAACCGCTACCGCGACCTTGTGCCCGTCAGCCGCCACTACAACGGCATCTTCCGTATCGTCTGTGGCAAGTCGATGTGCTACTTCATGATCTACATGGTGCTCGCCTGCTACGTCCTGCTGGGCGTGCCCAGGATGTTCCACCTCACGCAGTTGCTCCATTTCTCCGACTACCTGGCGTTCATCGTCCCCTTCCTGCTCGCCACGATCTTCTTTGGCATGACCATCTCGTGTGTGGTCCGCTACAGGGAGAACATCATGCTACTGGTGGTCTTCACCTCCGTTCCCTTCCTCTTCCTCAGTGGCGTCAGCTGGCCCAAGGAGGGCATTCCTGGCGCATGGCAGACGATCGGCTGGCTCAGCTTGCCATGCCCGACGGCTACGGCATACGCGGCTTCGTCCGCATGAACGCGATGGGGGCAACCATCCAGGACATCCAGGTGGAGTATAACGCCCTGTGGGCACAAGTGGTCTTCTATATGCTCACCACCTGCCTGGTCTATAACTACCAGATCCGGAGCGCATACCGCCATGCCACCAACCAGATCTCTGCCACCCAAGAGATGATCCGCATGCGCCTCAACCGCCCAAAGGCCACGGCAGAAGAAAATGTAGAGGAAAATATCGAAGAGAAGATAGAGGAAAATATCGAAGAAAAAGTGGAGGTTGAAGCCGAGAGCAAAAGCGAGGACAAGGCGGTAGAAAAGGCCGAGGACAAGGTCGCAGACAAGACCGAGGATAAGACCGATGGCAAAGCCGAAGAATAGCCATAAAGGGAAAACATATAATAGAAAGGTACGCGCAAGGGTAGCGTTGTAATATGTTGTATTGGGCGTTTTGGTTGTTTTTCCAATTCAGCCGGTCCTATTGAAAACAACACCAACAAACCACCATTTCATTTCGGACGAACCATAAAAAAAGACACATCCCCCTCTCTTTACAGATATCAAAGAGAAGGGGATGTGCTATTCGTGAAACTTGCAGGGCTATCAAAAGCGGTCTTTTGCCAGCAGGCCCGCAAGGAAGATTCTATTAGAGATTAGATCATGGTGAGATCAGGGACGTATCAGTTGGCCTGATACTTCAGCAGGTCGCCTGGACTTACGCGGGTGTAGGGACCGATGCCGTTGAGTTTACAGATCAGCTCAACGCTCGTTCCGCAAGCCGTGGCAATCGACTGAAGCGTCTCGCCACGCTGTACCTTGTGATACTGGATCTCTCCCGTAGCGGCAGGACGGGCCTGACGCGTTTCCCTGGAGGAGGTCTCATGGGCAGACTGGCGCTCTGCCTCTACCCCACGGCGGCTGTTGTAGCTGGCGCCCTTGCCATCACCCTGGATGTTCTCGCGGCTATAACCACGGCTGGAGGCCGTACCACGGAGTGCAGTAGCGCGAGCCGACTCGCTGGCGGCATTGCTCTTATGATAGGCGTAGAAGTCGCCCGTGATATCCTGGTTGGGGAAATCGAAGAAAAGTGCGGGATTCAAGGCGTGTCCGCAAAGGCGGGTCTCAAAGTGGAGGTGAGAACCCGTGGAACGTCCCGTGTTGCCACCCAGGCCGATAGGCTGACCAGCCTTGACATATTCGTTGGCGCTGACGAGCTGCTTCGACATGTGGCCGTAGTAGGTCTCCAGACCATTCGGGTGACGGATCACGACATATTTGCCATAGCCGCGGGCGTCATACTTCACAACGCGCACCTTGCCCGACCATGCGGCACGGATGGTGTCGCCGATATAGACTTTGATATCAAGACCTTGGTGAGCGCGACCCCAACGGCGACCAAAATTACTGGTGACGACACGACTGGGCGTCGGCATGTGGAAGCCTCGGAGATCGATACGGTATTCATCGGGGAGGACACCAGAGACATGTACGCGGGAGTTGCTCCACGTGTCGTACAAGTCGCTTGCTGGCATCTGTGCATTCTCTTTCATTCTCAAACGGTTGAAAACCATTGTGTCAACACTTGCCGCACGGCGATCGACGGGTGCTTGACGAGCAAGCAGGTCTTGAGCCGATGCGTTATGGCAGGAGAATGCCATGACTGTTGCTATTGCGAATGTCCGTACTATCTTTCTAAAACTCATTTTCTATTTTTGTCATTATTCTGTAATGATTGTGCAAGGAAAAGACGAAGTTCTATTCCAAAAAGACAAGGGAAGGCGAGAAATGCCTTCTCTAAAACTCAAAAGCACGATTGCAAAGGTAACAAAAAGATTTCAAAAAGGTTACGACGGAAACCGATTTTATGAAGTTTTTAACAGTCAAAAGTAGGTCATGAACAGTTTTTAATATTCTAAAATCCATTCTTTTTCCACCCCCAGTCCCCTTGAAAAGGGGTCACGAAATAGCCGCCCAGTTGACGTTGGTCTTCCTCAGCGCCCGCAACCTTTCCCACAGCATGGTATATTCTGGCCGGTCACAGGTGGGGTCGGCATCAATGATCTTTTGCGCCTGTTCCCGCGCCATCTGCACCAGTTGCCCATCCCGCGCGATATCAGCTATCTTCAGGTCGAAGGCCATGCCACTCTGCTGCGT
>OIDY01000211.1_pt1 | contig 14538 bp, 11 predicted proteins | sample 1581691 | NCBI WGS metagenome assembly OIDY01 (sample SAMEA3882537, study PRJEB24775) | human gut metagenome | biome: human-associated habitat; feature: intestine environment; material: feces | place: Netherlands | collected 2009/2010
TGAAGCATAATGCCTATTTCGGAGTTGCCGATGTGAAGATAGATAACAAGGAAGGTAGCTATGTGGTGCAAACCCCTATAAAGAGCGTGCTTTCGGAACTGACCATCATCATCGAGAACATACCGAAAGGCACAGAGATGAGTGGCAAGGCTTTGGATTGTGCTTGTTGTCTGTTCCCTACACAGAAGAACAGTGATGGGGAATATGGATTGCCGAGCATAGAGCCAACGGAAGTGGAACTCCCTACCCTCCTGGCTACGGAATCAACTCTGAAATCAGAAGTCATCCGGCTGATGCCAACCATACAGGGAAGTTCCGCCTCTCATGTTTATCTCCGCCTCTTGCTGCCTAACGGGACCTTGCAGGAGTATGACATCACCGCTCCTAAAATGAATGTAGGTGGAAAGTATGAACTAAGGTTCAAGTACGAAGAAATGCAGCCGAAGATGAATCTGCAAACGGGCATCAATGACTGGAATGACCTCAACAAAGAAGTAACAATCAAATAAAATAATAACTTTTAAAATATTTATAATATGAAAAAGATGATTAAGTTTTTCGCACTTGCACTCTTGGCTGGTGCAATGGTTTCATGCAATACAGAAGATACAGCTTCTACAACAGCAAATGGTAAGGTAGCCGTACAGTTTACTGGTGGTATCAGCGTAAACACCCGTGCTTCGGGTTTAGCATGGGCTGATGGTGACATGATCGGTATCTTCATGACTGGAGCAAATCAGACTCTCTCGGCAGATGCAATCAAAGAGGGAGCTGACAATGTTTGCTATCAGACAGGTGGAAGTGTTGCCTTTTCACCAATTTCTGGAGGTAAGACCATTTACTATCCTATTGACGGTGATGTGGACTTCTATTCTTACTATCCATATACTACGGTAAGCAATTACAAGGTGGCACTCAATGTGGCCAACCAAGGGAGTCTGGAAGCTATCGACTTCATGTATGCCAAGACTACAGGATACAACAAAGCGAATCCACAGGTAGAGTTGAAATTCAACCATATGTTGAGTAAATTGGTTCTGAATGTTCAGGCAGGTAATGGTTTGACGCAAGACGATCTCAATAAATTGACGGTCACCATTAAAGACCAGAACACCACAGCCACTTTCAATCTGGCAGATGGCGTAATCTCCGGCGAAGGTAATCCTGACAACATCCAGATGAAAGCTGTCCAAGTCGGCAAGAGATACGAAGCCATCCTGCTTCCAACGGCATCAAAGATCAGAGAAATAGAGTTTGAATTGAACAATGGTTTTGATGCTCCGTTCGTCTGGAAAATGGACCAAGAACTCACGGGCGGTAATTTGTACAATTACACCACCGTGAAGCTGACCCGAAGCACTGTAGATATGATGGGAACAATCCAATCTTGGAACGAGGTAAGAAACAACAATGAGAATATAGCTGATTAACAGATATGGTGAAGATAAGATTTCTTGCACTTGCAGCGCTCGCCCTCTTACTGGGCGCCTGCACACAGGACGAACTGGCTGACGATAGCCGTCTGTCCAAAGAGGAATACCCAATAGTCATCCATGCCACCGGACTGTCCGTGGAGGCAGCCCCATCAACCCGTACCACCGTGGACGGCGACTGGCAGGGCGTCAATTCCGTGGCACTCAAGATTGGCGATGCGGTAAAGGAGTACATAGTAACGACTACGGATGTCGATGGCTACAAGAGCGCCACGCTGACCTCCAACGACCCATACTACTGGATCAGCCGCAACCCGATTACCGTATCGGCATGGTGGCCCATGGATAATACAGACATCACACAGATGCCTGCCGTGAAGGTTGCCGAAGACCAAAGCAAACTGGCTGACTTCCAGAACAGTGACTTCATCTCTGCTGAGAACCGGAAGGTGGAATTTAACAACCCGACACTTGAATTTACCCACCGCACGGCACGCGTAGCAATCGAACTGAAGCCCGGCACGGGATTCACGAGCGTGGACGGTGCCACGGTGAGCCTCGTGAGCCTGTCCGCCGATAACGGCAACCCGACCGCCATCAAGACTTACAACGCAAGCAGCAACACCTACGAGGCACTGACCGCCCCGCAGACCGTTGCGGCAGGCAAGCCGTTCGTCAAGGTAGAACTCGGCAGCGGCACCTTCTACTTCCGTCCGCAGAACGATGTCGTATTAGAGGCTGGCAACCGCTATACCTACACCGTTAAGGTGAACGCCACCGGCCTGACGTTAGAGGGTTGCACTATCGGCAACTGGGTTGACGGCGGCGGCGAGAGCGGCGCAGCTGAGGATTTGGGCTATTCTATACAGAACGACGGCAGTTACATGGTCTATAACGCTGACGGCCTGCTGGCATGGAACAAAGCCGCACAAAAGGACGAATCGATAAATTGCACCCTCACCGCCGACATCGACCTGACGGGTAAGGATTGGACACAGATAGACACATGGCCAGGCTACTCCGGCGTCTTTAATGGGCAGGGACACCGCATTACGGGATTAAACTTTTCAGCAGCGACTACTGAACTTTTTAAGTTATTAAATCACCGTGGTGTGATAAAGAACCTACAACTCATAGATGTGAATCTGTATGACAGCAATGGATCAGCAGCTGGAATAGTGGAGCAAAATGAGGGTCAAATCATTGCCTGCTCTGTGACGGGAAAAATTTCTGCATATGGTAGAACTTGTGGTATAGCCGATTTAAATTATGGCAGTATCACCGCTTGCTGGTTCGACGGCACATTGAAAGATTATGAATCTGGAGCTCTAGTGCTTTATAACTACAAGGATATAACTTCCTGTTATTGGGGAGGCAATACCGGGCAAGGAGTACTCCGTAATGAAGGAGGAACGGTAGATGCCACGAAGGTGGACGGCGCGACCGTGAAATGGCAGACAGCCGTCGATGGCATGAACCACGCCCTCACTGACAACGACTACCAGTGGGCACTAGGCACCAACGGTCTGCCCGTACTGCAAAAGAAACAATAACAATATCTAAACAACACGCATCATGAAACGAACAACCATTCATATATTCGCAGCCATCGCCCTGCTGTTCGCCCTCGCCGCCTGCACACAGGACGAAGCAGGCTTCCTGCCTGAAGGGGCGGAAGGCACATCCATCGTCTTCACCGCCACGGGGCTGAACCCCGCCGCGACAGCCACCGTCGGCACCCGTGCCCCGGTGGACGGCAATTGGGAGGGTGTGCAGAGCGTAGCAGTCCTGATGGACGGCACGGTGAAGGCATACGACGTAACACCCACCACCGCCGACCCCACCAGCGCCACGCTGACCTCCACCGACCCATACTACTGGACCAACCACAAAGACATCACCGTTACGGCGTGGTGGCCCTACACCGCTGGCGAGACAACTCCGCCTGCTGTGAAGGTAAAAGCCAACCAAAGTGCCCAGAAGGACTTTGAGGGCAGCGACCTCATCGTAGCCGACGGACAGACGGTGACCTACGGTAGCCCCACGCTTCGCTTCACCCACCGCACGGCGCGGGTGACCATCGTTCTGACGGACTACACCGAGGGGCTGGCATCCGTGAAGCTGACGGGTCTCTCCACTGAAGGCGACAACCCGGATATAATCACCCCGTATGACAAGGGTAGCAACACCTACATCGCCCTCGTAGCCCCGCAAAGTGTGGCAGCTGGCACGACCTTCATTACATGCACATTCACTAACGGCAAGACCTTCGTTTATAAGATGAAGAATGCTACCGTCTGGCAGGCGGGCGGTGAATATACCTACACCGTCTCCCTCGCTGCGGCAAAAGACCTAGGCTATACCATAGAGAGCAACGGCAGCTACACCGTGACCTCCGCCGATGGTCTGATGAATATAGCCAAATTAGTGAACGGAGGTAAGACCGACATTAACATTACCCTCAACACAGACATTGACCTCACAGGCAAAGACTGGACGCCGATAGGCACAGACTACGACAACTCATACAAAGGCACCTTCGACGGTGGCGGCCATACCATTACGGGGCTGACCTTTACGACAAATGACGAATATGCGGGTCTGTTCGGCTGGCTCAATAGAGCTGGTACGGTGAAAAACGTGGTGATGGAGGGCGTACAGATAACAAGCAATCAAATATATGGCGGCAGTATTGGCGGCGTGGTAGGATCTGGCTGGGGCACCATTGAAAACTGCTCGGTGTCGGGCAGCGTCAGCGGCACGGTGTATGTCGGCGGTGTGGTGGGTGTTCAAATAGGCGGTTCCATCACCGGATGCAGTTCCTCTGCCACAGTGAAGGGAACGGTCGATGTCGGCGGCGTGGCAGGTCAGACGAATTCGAGTGCCACCCTGACCGCTTGCTATGCCACAGGCAACGTGATCATAGAAATGGCCCCCAAAAAGAATATCGCTGGCGGCAGTCTGGTGGGAATGAACGCAGGAAGCAGCCTCCTTGCCTGCTATGCCACGGGCAACGTAACCAGTACGGGTAGTAGCACTGGCTATATGCATATCGGCGGCTTTTTGGGAAATAACTACGCCAACGTAATGACCGCCTGCTATTGGAAGAACAATCATGAACAAGGCATCGGCTACAAAAAGGAAGGCACCGGCACCGAAGTCACGAAGGTGGACGGCTCTGTCGTTACCTGGCAGAAAGCCGTTGATGCCATGAACACCGCCTTGCAGAACGCAGGCTCAGAGTGGCGTTACGAACTTAAAGGAGCATTGCCTACCTTGAGGAAGCAGTAAGCTGTTGCGGGCGGAAAAGTTCTGCCCGCAACGAACATTAACCGACAAGGGTCTATATGCCACGATGAAAAGGTGGCGTATAGACCCTTTTTGCAATATTATACTTCCTTCCAGTCAACCAGTCCCTTTCCCATATCATCCAGTTCTATGGCAAGGGCAATTACCTTGCGCTTATCAGCCTTGAAAGGTTCGGCATACTGCTTGGCTTTCATCTGCTCCGTGGCAGCATCCACACCACCATTGTTGCTCAGCTTCAACTCCAGCACATAGATAAAGTTAGTGTTTTCTACCACCATATCAATCCTGCCCGTAGCAATCATCTTTTCTACTTCTACCCGGCAGCCGATGGCATAGAAGATGGTGCTCATAATCAGTCGGTAGCGCTCCTCCATATCCATGCTGGCAAGCTTCTTGTTGCTGTAGGGCACGTCAGCTATGAGAGCCTTCAGGCATTTCATGGCTTCGGGAAGATTGCCAAGGCTGAGGTGAACATTCAGAAATGCCTGAGTAGATTGAAGGTCATTATTCTTGCGCATGGCAAGCGTTGGCAACACGATTTCATTCAAGGCTTGCCGAACTTCGAAGTTAGGAATGCCAAGAAGATAAGTTCCGTTTATGTAACCCTTAATCGTGAGATAACCCGACTGATAGAGAAACAGCTCTGCTCCACCGCCTGTTACGTCAGAAGTTTCTATGATTGTGCCCAACAGGGCACTATGATCAAAATCCTTCAAACGAATCTCCATGTCTTCAACAAACTTTGGAAGCAGCGAGGTTGCACCCGAAGAAGCCCAATAGTTCTTCAAATCTGAATCTGCCAAGGCATTGATGAGACTGAACGGATTGAAGACATCAACCATATTGCGGCGACTGAAGTGATAGCCGTCATAATAAGCCGTAAGCTTCGCAACTGCTTCATTGAATGTCCAGTCTTCGTATTCAGCCAACTTATTGATTTCCGGCTTGAAATCACGTAAGACTTCTTCCTTCGTGATACCACAGATGGCAGCATATTCAGGTTCAAAGCTGATATTGCTCAGATTGTTGAGCACAGAGAAAAGAGAAATCTGCGTAAACTTGGTGATGCCAGTGATGAAGACAAACTTCTCGTATTTATCATCTGCCTTGAGAATGGCAAAAACTTCACGATAAACAGCGGTACATGCTTCGTGATAAGGAGTCTTCCAGGAATGCTGCAATGGAGAATCGTATTCATCGATGAGGATGGCAACCTGCTGTCCGGTTTGCTCATACGCCCCCACGATTATTGCATTGAAGCGGTCGGCAAGTTTGGCGGTTGGCTTAGGTGTAATACCATATTCCTCCTCTAATCTGTCGAAAGTGATGTCGAGATAAGAGCGCAAAGTTTCCGGTTCTGCACCTGCACGACTCATATCGAGTCTGATGACAGGACGCTTCACCCATTCTGTCTCCAGCTGCATGATCTTCAAGCCCTCGAAGAGTTCCTTCTTACCCAGAAAGTAGGCTTCGAGCGTATCGACCAGCACAGATTTACCAAAGCGGCGTGGGCGGCTCAGGTAATTATACGTTTTGTTTCTGTTGGCAAGTTGCCAGATGATATCTGTCTTGTCAACATAAAGGTATCCATCCTTTCTGATTTTTTCGAAAGACTGGATGCCTACAGGTAATTTTCTATCATTTATCTCTACCATAATTCCTAATCTTTGTTTTCCAATTGCAAATTTACGATTATTTTCCGAAACCGCCATACTTTTCTCATCTTTTTTGCACTTTCAAAATAATTACTATATGGGGCTTACATGCGAAACTTGAGTATATTTATCGAAAATATAGACAAGCCAATCCTATCATCAGAGAATAAGCGAACTCTTTCTCTGCGTCATCAGCCCCTCATAATATCTATCAAGCTTGTCATAACTTACAAATTTCACCCTATCCGAGATAGGCTTGAAATAATCATGGCTCAACTTGGCTATAAATTCATCATGGCGCCTGGCATCAGCCACGATAAACATCTGGGCATTGAAACACTGGAGGTCAGAAAACTTACAGAGAGAATTCTGAATATCCGTAGAATGCTCTACCTCAAAGAAACTATCGGGCATCATCACCTCGCTGCCCAAAGAATTAGGCTGAAACCACATAACGTCTATCGTGCTACTCCTATTCACGAATTCCTGATAGGAGAATGGCGGAACTTTCGGCAATGTGGAGATTTCGCCCAGCTTCACATTGATACATCTCCTGTTCTTATCCTGTGCAGGAACATAGGTTTCAAGTTTCTTCATGTTACCGATATACAGCAGAAGTCCCTGATAATAGGAATGATTGAATTCCTGCACCTGCTCAGAATCCGAATTCGTAACATCTTGTGCCACAATCCCCCTATCCACCAAGAGGCTTCTATATTCCTCCAAAGCCCATAATCCCGGACGAATGCGAAAGATTTCCTTGCGGTCTTGCACAATACGACGTATGGATGCAAATGGAGTCTTGGTATTCCATGTGCAATCCTCAATCTTGAACACCTCCTGATTCAGCTGACCGAATGTTGCACATCCACCCAACCTCTTCAAGGTCTCTATTACAGCTTCGTATTGTTTCATATCTCGCTAAGTTTTATTTCGTTAAAAGCCTGTATAAAAAACATTCTGCAAATTTACATCAATATTCAGAAAGAACAAAAAAATATATGAAAAACTTTCTGTTTTTATTCATTTTAACCAATTTTTCTTTTCTTTCTGCCGAATTGATCTTTTTTGATCATGAAAGTTAAAGTATGATCTAATCATTTATAAATCAAATATTTGCATTACCTTTGCACCCGAAATGATGAATAAAAAGGCGATATATCATAGGGCTGATGACTTCACTCTCCTTCACGGAGACTGCATCCGGCTGATGGGCGAATTTGATTTCAAGTTCGACATGATCTTCGCCGATCCTCCTTACTTCCTGTCGAACGGCGGAATCAGCGTACAGAGCGGGAAGGTGGTGTGCGTAGACAAGGGGGAATGGGATAAGGGCGGCTCGCCCGAACATATCGACCTGTTCAACGAGGAATGGATTGCGGAATGCAGAGAACACCTGACGGAGAACGGAACTATCTGGATTTCGGGAACTTATCACAATATCTTCTCGGTGGCAAACAAACTGACGCAACTCGGATTCAAAATCCTCAATGTCATCACATGGGCGAAGACAAATCCACCGCCCAATATCTCGTGCCGGTACTTTACCTACAGCACCGAGTTCATCATCTGGGCAAGAAAGTGCCAGAAGAAGCCGCACTACTTCAACTATGACCTGATGAAACTGCTGAACGAGAACAAACAGATGACGGATGTATGGAGGCTGCCAGCCATCGCAAGATGGGAGAAATCGCAGGGCAAGCATCCTACGCAGAAACCGCTCGCCCTGCTGGTACGCATCATCCTGGCTTCAACCCGGCACGGAGCATGGATCCTCGACCCGTTCTCGGGAAGCGGAACTACCGGCATCGCTGCCTCGCTGACCGGCAGGCGCTATCTGGGCATAGAAAGGGAAAAGGAATATCTGGACCTGAGCATCAGGAGAAGGGGGGAACTGGAGAACGGGAGTATCGTAAAGAGCTACCGCAAGAAGATAAGGGATATCGTGATTGCGGATGGAGAACCGGAAGAGGCTGATATCTTCGGGGTAACGGATGAGAACAGAATTCAGGATTTGCCTTTCTGATTTTTCGCCGACAAAAGCATCGCATTACCTTTGCTTTACTGAACTTTCGCATGTGGTTCAAGAACGGGCTGAAGGCCCAAAAGCTCTTAGCCCAGGGCATCGCCCTGGGTATGATGGCAATCAGCAAGGCGCCCTGTAAGGGCAAAAGCCTTATGTTTTTGCCTGGAGTTTTAAAGCTTTTGCCCTTTCAGGGCGACAGGTTTGCGTCCGTAATTACCCAGGGCGCTGCCCTGGGCTAGGAGCTTCTGCCCTTTCAGGCCGTGTGGGGTAAAACTTGCGAAAGTTCAGTTACTTACTGAACTTCGCATGGGGGGAAGTTAGAGGGAAGTTAAGGGACAAATGTCCTGCATTTTAAGCTAGAAGACTATTGTCTCTTAACTTCCCGAACGACCGTAGGGAGTGATAACTTCTTTAACTTCTGTCAATTCCCTCACATGCAAAAATTAGAAACACATAAATGAGCTGTTATTTGATAAGGGTGGAGAATGGGCACAAGGTTGCCCGCTCCATCACCTCGCAAGAGGAGTATAAACTGATTCGTGGAAGCTATGAGCAGAAGGCTAATCTGCGACTGGCTCGCGAGGGAAACGACGGGGCGAAGCGAAGACTGGTGCAGTTTAATTATTCCGGACATTATCCGCAAGGGGTAGTGAAGGGTATGAAGCTGCCAAGCCGTGCTTTCGGCTTCGACCTGGATGATAAGCAGGACTTTGAGAAGGCGGCTAAGCTGATGCTGCAGGAGCCGAAAAAGTATGGTCTGCTGATGCTGGAACGTAGCGCAAGACAAGGCGGTCATGCGGTTTGCAAGCGAGAAATGGGCAAGACGATTCTCGAGAACCAGGTTAGAATCGCCAAGATGCTGGAGTGCGAGATGGATACTTCTGCTCACGATATTAACCGAGTTTATTTCACGACTTCGGCTGATGCAGACGATTTGCTCTATCTGTCGCCCGAACTCTTCAAGGATGATTATGAGAAAGCTGCCGTGGCGGCTGAAGGCAAGGTGCTGGAAGAACGTGAGAAGTATGGGCAGGAGGAGCTGCCTCCTGGGGCGCATAAGGCGAATAAGCATTATAAGCCTTGGTTGGAGAATGTTGAAGAGAAGACTTTGAATTCTCAGAAAAATCTTGAAAATCAGGAGAATCCTTCAAAGGTTCAAGTCTCTCAAAATCCTCTGAATTCTTCTCAGAATCAGGCTCAGCCTGCTTCTGCTTCACCATCCTCTGCTTCGACTCCTACTTCTTCATCACAATCCAGTAATGATTACCTCGGAATCCCATATTCTGAAATCATCTCGAAGTGGTGGCAGATGTATAATGACGGTCATGAGCCTGTTCGTTCCAACCGCAACACGCTGACCTTCGAGCTTGCCGTGAACCTGCGCCACATCTGTGGCTTCGACCGCAGCCTGATGGCTCAGATCATCCCCTGCTACGATGGCTTTCCCGAGCAGGAGAAGATGGCTTGCATCAACTCGGCGCTAAACGAGAAGATTACGCAAATGCCTAAGCGACTGAAAGATGTGCTTGCTGCCATCCGACAGGAGAGAATGAAGCTGGGGGCAGGAAAGGGCGGAAATCAGGAAGACAATGAGGCGCTGATTAATGCGCTGGACGAGGCAAATGCCCAGGACGATCTGTTTTATTACAACGCCCTGCCCAGAATGCCGCTGGGCGTAAGGGATTCGCTCGATGCGGTGGGACCATCCCTGGCAATGCCCGTAATTACCGCCATCTGTCCAGCCATCGGAATGCTGGCTACTGGCGTAAAGGTGTCTGTCCACGGCAAGATGAACTCGCTGAACCTCATCTCCTACATCGCCGGAGATTTCGCATCCGGTAAGGGAAGCATCGACCCCGTGATTGATGCTTGGACTTCGGAGATAAAAGATATGGATAAAATGTATCAACAGAAGGAGGACGAATGGAGAGCCAAGAAGCGTGCAGCGAAGAACAAGAAGGAGCAGCCGGAAGAGCCGAAACTGCCTGTAAGATGTCTGACGTTGAACAATACCGTGGCAAATCTTGCAGAACGTCTAGCCAATACCGAAGGCAAGCATGCCTTCTCGTTTACCCCGGAAGCCGACACCGTGGCGCAGAAATGGAAATCGGCAATGAGCGACTTCTCCGTAATGCTCCGACAGGCGTATGATGGTACGAGTTACGAGCGTGAGGCTAGAAGTGCAGAAGCCGTGAATGTCCATATTGACAGACTGTTATGGAATGTAGTGATGTGTGGAACGCCTGATGCGCTTTACCGTGTGGTGAATAACTATACGGATGGTTTTCAGAGCCGTATTACCGTGGCAAGAACCCCGGATAATACATTTACTCCGCTTACGGATAATCTGTATGTGCTTACCGATCGCCAGCGCGACCGCATCATCCAAGTTGCCCATCTGCTGCCTCTGATGGAAGGCGACGTGGTGCTTCCTAAGCTGGAAGCCAAGGGTAGGGAGTGGCTGGAACAGATTCGCCTGGAGACCATGAAGAATGATGACAAGGTGAAAGCCCGTCAGCGTTTCCGTATCTGTCCTACCACGATGAGAATGATGACCTGCATCATGCTCTGCAAGGTGGCTGAAGCTCTCATTCAGAAGCATGGCTTTCAGGGGGCAGAGAAGCTGTTGAAGCAGAATCCGCTATTATGGAAGGAATTGATAGTCAAGATGCAGACGCCTACCATGCTTGCAGTGTTCAATGTTCTTGCAGATTACCAGTTGGACAATGCGCTCTATTTCTTCCGTAGTCGTATCGAGGATGCTTTCTCTTCGAGGGACTATTGCGGACAGTCGGTTTACGACCGTTCTCGTAGAGGTAGAAACGATTCCATCTTCGAGCGTCTGGATGTGACCTTCTCCTTCGATCAGGCTCAGCAACAGAGCATTTCCGTAAAAGGGGCAGGTGCTACTCACGAGTCAATGAAGCAGATGCTGAAGAACTGGAAGCAGCAGGGCTTGATAAGCGTTTTGCCGGACAAGCGTTATCAGAAAGCGTCACCCACCGTTTAAAACGTGTCATTAAGGGTCAGTGTCATTAAGGGTCATTAAGGTTTTCGAAACTTTGAACTTCTTAATGACCTGCCCACAAGTATTAATTTTTTTAAAATATTATCATTATGTATATTCATATATTTCGCCGTCGCTTCACTCCATGGGGTGTGGATGGCACAATGGTTATCAACGGAGTAATTATCTGCGGCACAGTAGAGCATCCTAATAATTACCTGCCTGCAGGCGATTATTTAATTATACCAGAACCTATCAAGTTCAAGAAGAAGATTGGGGTGGAGTACAAGAAGAAGCACCATAAGAAAGAGAAGGAATTTAAGACAGAGATCGTAGAGGAGTATAAGACCATGCCTTTAATTCTTAAGGATTATTCTTCGTCGTATCCGGTGTCTCGTAAGCCTTATATCACGGCTGGTGTAGGTCCGCTGGCATTGAAGCATGGAAGCATAGTAATGGGCAAGTCTTTAATGTCGGGCGTTGTAGCTTACGATGGGGAACTTTTCAAGAAGTTTTGCAAGAAGATTAATGAGTTAGCTGATGAAAACGAACAAATTGACTTGCATATCAAAGACTTGGGGGAGGAAGAAATTCCCCTAAAGTATCTGGCTTTTTTCCCAGGTAAAGTTTTATAGTTAACTGTACTTTAGTAAGCGGTATCTATTAGTTAATTCTGCATTGTACATTATAAATTATTATATTATGCGCAAGATCAAGGAAATCATCATTCATTGTAGCGCGACCCGAGAAGGTCGCGACTACACCGTAGCCGACATCGACCGTTGGCATCGTGAGCGTGGCTTTTTCTGCATCGGTTATCATTTCGTGATTTACCGTGACGGAAGCATCCACGTGGGCAGATCAGTAGAAGAGGTAGGCGCCCACTGCAAGGGTCACAACACCGTGAGCATCGGAGTATGCTACATCGGCGGCCTATCCCATGATGGCAAGCCGAAGGATACCCGAACACCACAGCAGAAGGCGGCGCTGAAAGCGCTGATAGAGCAGCTGAAGGAGGAATATCCCGAGGCAACGGTTCATGGGCATAATGAGTTCTCAAACAAGGCTTGCCCTTGCTTTGATGTGAAGGAGAAATTTGGCTAACAGATAGGGAACGCATGCGTTCCCTATTTTTGTTATCTATTATTTGCTGATGTAACATGTGGATGTTGCTGATAGTATAGCTTTCTCTTGAATTTTTGGTGAAATGATATGCTAAATAATAATAAAATTGCAGCAAAGCAAGTCTGTTTCTCAAAATTTTCTATTACCTTTGCTAAACGCATAAAATAGATAAACGATGAAAGATATAAATCGAATAAAAGTCGTGTTGGTTATCAATATGCAACCACTGATTTGTGTTATCTAAAAACTAAGGATTATGGCAAAGATAAAAGTTGAAAATACAGAAATATCTGTTGTTAATGTTCAAAATGAGGATTATATCTCTTTGACCGATATGGCACATAGCCAAATGCAAGAGCATATTATATTTAGATGGATGAGCCTCAAAAGTACAATAGAATATCTCGGTGAATGGGAAAAGCTATATAATCCGAATTTTAATTGTACCGAATTCGATACAATTAGAAATGCAGCAGGAAGCAACAACTTCGTGCTTTCTGTAAAGGCATGGATTCAAAGAACAGGTGCAATAGGCATCATGGCAAAAGCTGGTCGATATGGTGGAACTTATGCTCATCGAGACATTGCGTACCACTTCGGAATGTGGATTAGTCCTCGTTTCCAACTTTTGTTGGTAAAAGAGTATCAACGTCTTAAAGCTGATGAGCAGAAACAATTGGCATGGTCTGCCAAGCGGGAACTATCTAAGATAAACTATCGCATTCACACGGATGCTATCAAAGTAAATCTCATTCCTGCGGAGGTGACTCGTGAGCAAGCTGCTATGAAATATGCTGATGAAGCGGATGTACTCAACATCGCCATGTTCGGTATGACTGCGAAACAATGGCGTGAGCAGAATCCCGACAAGAAAGGAAACATTCGTGACTATGCCAGTATCAATGAGCTTATCTGTCTCTCAAATATGGAGAATCTCAATGCAGTGTTTATTAATGACGGCATGGCGCAGTCTGAACGACTAATCAAGCTCAATCAGATAGCCATCCAGCAGATGAGAATCCTTGAAGATACAGGCGGAAGAAACTTATTAAAATAAAGATGAATATGGTGCAGAAGAAATATACTCAGACGCAACAAGTGATAGACACCCTTCGTAAAAGAGGAGGATATGCTACTCTTGGCGATTTATACCATCTTGTTGATACGAAATCTTGGGCAACAAAGACTCCCAATGAATCCATCAGAAGAATTGTGCAGCAATCTGCCGAGATATTTAAAATTCAGCCTGGTCTTTGGGCGTTGGAGGAATGCCGTGAGGAAGTGATGCGCAGATTTGACATCCAGCCGAAAGAAGAAAAAAGTGTTGAGCAATTTACACATGGCTACTATCAAGGACTTATTATCGAGATTGGTAACATGAAACATTACACAACTTATGTTCCTGCCCAAGATCAAAATCGTAAATTTCTTGAAAAGCCATTGAAGGGTCTTTGCTCTACAATTCACATACCTGACTTCTCGTATGATAGCTTGACAGATAGGGCAAGAACTGTGGATGTTATTTGGTTTAACGAACGTAAAATGCCAGATAGCTTCTTTGAGGTAGAGCACTCAACGGACATTCAGAACTCTGTGACGAAGTTTTGTGATTTGCAAGATTTCCACAGTCGCTTTTTGATAGTCGCCCCGCAGAATCGCAGGGAACAATTTGACAAAGTGATGAGCCGAACAGCTTTCAAGGAGATAAAGGAACGTGTTGCTTTTCATAGTTATGAGAGTATATACAAACAGTACGAGCTAATGTGTATGGCAAGATCAAACGAAGAATTTATATAGTTTTAAGATCAATTGTTAACAATGTAATTGTTTGTTAAAACGGTCTAAATATCTGACTCTTATGGATTTGCGTCTTTTTGAAAATGATCTTTTTTGATCGTAAATCACCATTAGCCCGTATGGCGGTACCTATATAATATATTACCTTTGCATCCGTAATCAAAACAGTTTGATAATGGAAACAAG
>OIDY01000214.1_pt1 | contig 14409 bp, 10 predicted proteins | sample 1581691 | NCBI WGS metagenome assembly OIDY01 (sample SAMEA3882537, study PRJEB24775) | human gut metagenome | biome: human-associated habitat; feature: intestine environment; material: feces | place: Netherlands | collected 2009/2010
GGGGGCGGTCTGCGAGGTTATTGCAAGCTCTGCGCCCTGAATCTGAACATAGTTGGCGCCCGCCGCATTGACCTGCTTCTCTATAAAATAGGGATAGTCGCCGGAGATGTTGGTCGTACCTGCACCGAGTCCGACGCAGTGGATAGCGGCATTGACTATCCATGTGGGCTTTGACTCTCTGTTGTCGGGAACAAAGCAGAGACGGTTGAGATTGGGGTCAAAGGTCTGAGGATCGCGCTTGTCGCGGATATACTCGTGAACATCGGTCTGCGAGAAATACATTTCTCCGGGCTCCATGTTGTTGACTGCCGCAACAATAGTATCAGCAGTGGTCTTATAGAGGTGCTCCATGTATTCCTTGTTCTGTCCGTTGTGCAGGGTGCTCGGATCCATACCGACGGCGTTCTTGAAGGTATTTTCGAAGAGAACCTTGTTGAGGTCACCGTTGAGACCGAGAGTATCTATGGCGCTGTGCTGATGGAGAGTGGAGATGTTTACGCTGACGATATTCTTATTCTTTATGAATCCTGCGATTCTGCTTCTGATCTCGCGGACGTCTTTTGCCGCAAGTCCATATGCGTCGAGAACCGCGTAAACAACGATTCCGTTATCCGTGCCGTCGCTCATCGCGAATACTCTGACTCTGAGGTCGTCAAGTATCTCGGTGGGGTGCTTGGGGTTGGGATAGGAGAGGCTTCCGCCGACATAGTGGTTGCCGTCAAGCTCGTTGCCAGTGAGAAGCGTTGCGCTTGAATAACCGACATTCCAGCGGGCTCCGTCAGCTGCTTTGTCGTTGAAAGACTTGCTGCCGACATTTGAGTTTGTAAATTTGTAGTCCGCTTCGTCAGGTCTGCTCATCAGCGGGAAAACTTTGCTCAGACCGACCACAAGACTGTCGATAAGTTTGTCAACGGACATATAGAAAAGTCTGCTGACGCCTGTCTTGAAGCTGTCCCAGGTGAGCTTATCCGAAGATGAGAACGCGCCGAGGATAACTTTGATAACGCTGATAGCTTCGTTGATGTCATCAAGCGAGTCTGCGCGGGACGATGCGGAGCTGTCTGTCGTTGCTGTCAGCTCGGAAACATTCTGCGAAGCTAGCGCGAGGTCTGCGCCGTTGTCGGCCTGTGCGCCGACTGCGGCAGCGGTGGAACCAAAAGCGAGTACGGCAACGAGTATAATTGCCACGATACCGCTTATCAGCTTTTTACATTTCATCGTTTAACACTCCTTAGTTTATTTTACAGCCTTTTCGGCTTCTGCTTTCGTTTTGTTGACAGTGTCCATTATGCCGGCGAATACGCTTGCGACTATAGGTGCAGTCTCGGGACCGAGGGAGTTGGTCTCCTCATAATGTCTTCTGTCAAGTCTGTCGCGCGCGCCGTTGATATAGGGCTCGTTGGGGTTGAGATAGAAATCGTTCGGAGGGACGACATAACCTGTGAAGTCATTGGAGAGGCAGAAGATGAGCATATTGTCATCGTTTGCGATCTGCAGCAGGGGAGTCGGGTTGATGTCGGGCGATTTGCCCTCGGCCGAACCCTCTGCGTCAAGATATCCGCCGTAAGCAAGCTCCGGGAACAGCTCGCAGGGGAGGAACAGAAGCTTGAGACCGTCAAGCTCAAAATAGTTCATCTCGGTGTGTATCGACATATTGAGCGAACCCTTGCCGGTGTATGCGGCGTGGGACTTAAGGATGCCGACTCTCTGAACGAGAGCGAGAACATAGTTATCGCACTGCGCATAGTATTCCTGGCGTATATAATTGAGTATGGGGCGGAGCTTTCTCTCGTCCTCAATAGCCATTGCTGTGCGTGCTATCGACTGACCGCCCATCATGGTTGATTTAATATTGTCCTCGTCAAGCTCCTTGAGTCTGATAAGTCCGCCGATAGCGCCGACGAAATATATCGTCTCTGCGCCGGTCTTTTCGAGTATCTCGTTTCTGAGATATCCCGCAAAGTCTGCGCTGACATAGGAGTTCTTGCCGAGAAGCGACTCGGTATGAGAAGCGAAGTTTATCATCCAGACTTCACGGCTTCCATCCTTGGGAACAAAGCGGAATCTTGTTACATCTTTCGAATAGACTTCGGGCAGACGGGAGTCGCGCTGAATCTCTTCGGCTTCCTTCTTGCCGTAATAGAGGTCTCCCTCTCTGCGGTCGTTGTAAGCGTCGATAACGACCTGCTTGACTTTCTGACGGAGCATCTCCATATATTTCTTGTTGCGTCCGCTTCTCGGAAGTGGACCCCAGAAGCCGACAGTGTCGATGCTCGCGTGGTTATGTATGCTCATGATATTAATTGAACGGCAGCCGGTCTCTTTTTTGAAATCCGCAAGCAGATCTCTGATTATGCCGACATCGTAGTTAGTCAGTCCGATATCGTCGATAGATACGAAAATGACGCCGCCTCTGCCGGACTGGTCGTCTATCCATATGGCGCTCGCGGTCATCGGATCGAGCGCGCCCTTTGCGGGGTTGTTGATCTTATAGCCTGCGACATAGTATTTTGTCTTGTCCATATCGTCGGGCATAACATCCGTCTTGGCAAAACCTACGCTGAAATAGTCGCTCTTGGGCTCGCTGATATAATCAAACGTGCCTTTTTCAAGCTCGGGCGCGGGATTCTTCTTTGTCCTCTTTGCGCCGCCGCGTGACAGCGAATTTTGCAGCATTTTGCCGACTGTTCCTAAAGCACTCATGCTTTATCTCCTCTCAGAAAGCTAAAAGTTTTACTTTGCACAATATGTACAAAATTATCTCATATATTATAAACTTTTTATAAGTGAAAAGCAATATTTTTCAGCCAAAAATTATATGTGTCGATTAAATAAATGGGACATAAAGTACGCATTGCGCAAAAAAATGACTTATTTTGAAATAACATATTTCATTTTACTCCGGAAGTGTGTATAATATAAGCTGATTTATTATGTGAAGAGTGAAGCTCTCGATGGAACGGAGATATATTGATGAATTATAAGGTCAACCCGGACTCTCTTTCGGCGGTGTTTATGGTGCCGTCGCAGATAGTCGATCAGCATATCAAGCTTGCCGGCGGTCAGCAGCTGAAGGTCCTGCTCTGGACTCTCCGCCATGCGGGCGAGGGCTTTGATATGGAAAAAATGTGCAGGGACTTGAATTTTTCAGTCCCCGATGCGCAGGATTATCTTCAATATTGGGTCGAGACCGGGATACTTGTATCGGACGGAAATACCAAAGCGGTATCTGCTTTTGCGCCCACCAAACCGGAGAAAAAAGAAGAGCCTGCAACGCAAAAAAAAGAGCTGCCGGATATCGTCCCGTCAAGACCGACCGCCGCCGAGATAGCTCAGCGTGCAGAGGAATCGGCGGATATAAAATTCCTGCTTCTCGAAACGCAGAACAAGCTCGGAAGAACCATAGGCTATGACGGACAGTGTACTCTTCTGATGATGCACGATACATACGGAATACCGGTCGAAGTTATACTCATGATAATTGAATACGCCGTTTCGATCGGCAAATCAAGCTTTCATTATATAGCCTCGATCGGAAAAGACTGGGGCGAGCGCGAAATAGATACTATCGAAAAAGCGGACGAGCAGATAAGCAGGCTCAATTCAGTCAACCGCGTCTGGGCATCGTTTGCCGCGATGGCAGGGCTTTCAAACTCACGCCCGACTCAGGCGCAGACAAAATATATTATCACATGGAACCGCGAATGGGGTTTCTCTCCAGAGATGATTTTTTTGGCATATGAGCAGATGGCGGAGCACTGCCAGAAAATGAGCTTCCCGTATATGAACAAAGTGCTCGAATCATGGCACACGAACGGAATAAAAACACCGTCGGATGTCGAAAAGGCGAACAAGCCTGTATCTTCACCGAATTCGCCGCAGAACAAGAGTAAAGCCAATGCGGGACACGCTTCTTCATACGACCTCAACGAATTCAACCGCAATGCAATGCAGAAACCGATAGTTTATAAGAAGAAAAACAAGGATTGAGAGGGGAAAGACAAATGAGCTACAGCCGCAAGGTATATGTGAAAGCCGCATCGACGCTTGAACGCCGCCGCAGCAAAGCCGAGCGCACTCAGAGCATGCACCGCGAAGAGGCGTATGCAAAGATACCCGAGCTTATATCAATAGACCGCGAAATATCCTCGGCAGGTGCGGAAGTAATCCGCGCCATCGGCATGGGCGAGAACGCTCAGCGCTTTATCGAAGAGCTCTCGAAGAAAAATCTTGCCGCCCAGCAGCGCCGCAAGGATATCCTCAAAGAAAATGGCTATCCCGAAGATTATCTTGACGCGGACTATACCTGCAAAAAATGCCGCGACACAGGATTCGTCAGCGGCGTGATGTGCGACTGCTACAAAGAACTTCTGCGCGACACTGCTCTCGCGGAGCTCAATGAGCTTTCGCCGAGCACACGCTCGACTTTCGAGAGCTTCAATGTCAATTATTATCCTGATACCTCAGATCCTGTTACGGGAGTCAACCCGCGGAGCAGAATGAAAGAAATACTCGACTTCTGCAAGGATTACGCCGCCGATTTCGGAACGGATTCGCCGAGCCTTCTGCTCTACGGCGCAACCGGACTCGGAAAGACCCATCTCTCGCTCGCGATAGCATCCGAGGCTATCAGAAAGGGTTACGGAGTTATATACGGCTCGGCGCAGAATCTTATGTCGCGTCTTGAAAAGGAACATTTTTCAAGCGGACGGGATAACGAATACGATGGCAGCGAGCAGGCTATACTCGAATGCGATCTTCTCGTTATTGATGACCTCGGCGCGGAATTTTCAACCCAGTTCACCGTTGCGGAGCTCTATAATATAATCAACACCCGCATCATGAGCCGCCTGCCTGTCATAATCAGCACGAATCTCACTCCCGATGGGCTCGAGCAGAAATATACACAGAGAATAACTTCAAGAATAATAGGCAATTATATCTCGCTCTATTTCTGCGGAAAAGACATAAGACAGATAAAAACTATGGAACAGGAGTAATATGCCCTTATGGACATTATAAACAGCTTGACAAAAATGTTCGGTCTCCAGCGCTGGCAGGTCGAAAACACAGTGAAACTTATCGACGATGGCAACACAATACCTTTTATTGCCCGATATAGAAAAGAGGCGCACGGCACGCTCGACGATCAGGTGCTGCGCGAGCTCTCCGAGAAGCTCGAATATCTGCGCAACCTTGACAAGCGCAGGGAAGAGATCAGTGCATCAATAACCGCGCAGGAGAAGATGACTCCGGAAATCGAAGCCGCTCTCGAAAAGGCTTCGACTCTCGCGGAAATCGAGGATATTTACCGCCCGTTCAGACCCAAGCGCAGAACACGCGCTTCGATAGCCAAAGAAAAGGGGCTTGAGCCGCTCGCCGACGCGATTTTTGCTCAGACTGCCGATTCCGCTTCGCCGGCAGAGCTTGCGGCGGACTATATAGATGCCGAAAAGGGCGTTGAAACCGTCGAAGACGCGATAAACGGAGCGATGGATATTATCGCTGAAAACATATCGGATGACGCAGATATCCGCCGCCGTCTGCGCTCGCTGTTCACCGTTGCCGGTGTGCTCCAGTCGCGCGCCGCAGACAGCGAAAAAGAGAGCGTCTATACGATGTATTATGAATATGACGAGCCGGTCAATAAAATTGCCGGTCACCGCGTGCTTGCCGTCAACAGGGGCGAGAACGAAGGCTTCCTCAAAGTCGGCATAGATGTTGACCGCATAAAGGCTCTGAATATAATCAACGCAAATGTCCTGAGTGACAACGGTTCAGCCTGCACCGATACTGTGCGTGACGCTGCCGCCGACGCATACGACAGGCTTATATTCCCGTCGGTTGAGCGCGAAATACGCAATATGATAACCGACAGCGCGGTTGAATCCGCACTCAAGGTGTTCTATGTGAACCTGCGCGAACTTCTGCTCCAACCGCCCGTCAAGGGCAAGCGCGCCCTCGGACTCGACCCCGGTTACAGAACGGGATGCAAAGTCGCCGTTGTTGACGAAACCGGAAAAGTGCTCGATACCGGCGTTATATATGTTACTCATTCCGAGGAGCAGAAGCTTAAAGCGAAGCAGACCGTGAAACGCCTCATAGAAAAATACGGCGTTGAAGTAATAGCCATAGGCAACGGCACGGCTTCAAAGGAGACGGAGATATTTGCCGCCGATCTTATAAAAGAACTCGACCGCAAGGTATCATATATGATGGTCAGCGAAGCGGGCGCTTCGGTTTATTCCGCTTCAAAGCTTGCGGCGGAAGAGTTCCCGCAGTTCGATGTTTCGCTCAGAAGCGCGGTCTCGATAGCCCGCAGACTTCAGGACCCGCTCGCCGAGCTTGTCAAAATCGACCCGAAAGCACTCGGTGTCGGTCAGTATCAGCACGATATGCCTAAAAAAGAACTCAGCGAAACGCTTGACGGCGCGGTTGAATACTGCGTCAACTCCGTCGGCGCGGATGTCAACACCGCTTCTCCGTCGCTGCTCTCGCATATAGCCGGAATCAACTCCGGCGTTGCCAAAAATATAGTCACTTACAGAGAAGAAAACGGCGCGTTTACTTCCCGCGCTCAGCTCAAGAAAGTGCCGAAGCTCGGTGCAAAAGCCTATGAGCAGTGTGCCGGATTCATCAGAGTCCCGGAGAGCAAGAATGTCCTTGATAACACGGGCGTTCACCCCGAGAGCTACGATGCCGCCAAAGCACTGCTTGAGCTCTGCGGACTTACAGTAAAAGATGCCGCAAAGGGGAATACCGGTGCTCTTAAAGCAACCGTCGAACTGCTCGGCGGCGAGAAAAAAGTTGCGGAAAAATTAGAGATAGGTCTGCCCACTCTTCAGGATATAATCAAAGAACTCCAGAAGCCCGGACGCGATCCGCGTGACGAGCTTCCGCCTCCGCTTCTGCGCACCGATGTCATGGATATCAACGACCTCAAGCCCGGCATGGAGCTGAAGGGAACGGTTCGCAATGTTATTGATTTCGGCGCATTCGTCGATATCGGAGTGCATCAGGACGGACTCGTTCACATTTCGCAGATAACTAATAAATATATCAAGCACCCATCTGAGGTGCTGAAAGTCGGCGATATCGTCACGGTGTGGGTGCTGGCGGTCGATGTCAAAAAGAACCGCATATCGCTGACCATGAAAAAAGATAACGTTCAGAAACCTAAGGAGTAAATAGTTTTGTCAGAAAAATTCAGAAAAGATCTCACGCAGGGGAGCGTCACAAAACAGTTGCTCAAATTTTCCGTGCCTTTCCTGCTTTCAAACCTATTGCAGGCACTCTATTCGGTCGCCGATATGGTGATTGTCGGTCAGTTCTGCGGAAAATCGGGAATAACCGGAGTTTCGATAGGCGGCCAGATAAATATTCTCGTTACCGGTGCTGCTCTCGGTCTCGCCATCGGCGGAACGGTGCTCATAGCTCAATACGGAGGAGCTAAAAAATACGACGATCAGAAGAGCACGATAGGCACAATGACCACGCTCTATATTATTCTCAGCGCATTGCTCACCGTTGTTATGGTTCTGCTCACAAAGCCGATACTGCGCCTGCTCAAAACGCCGGATAACGCATTTGAAGAAGCAGTCAGATATCTGACTATCTGCATGCTCGGCACGGTGTTCATGTTCCTCTATAACGCCATAAGCGCGATACTGCGCGGCATGGGCGACTCAAAACGTCCGCTCTACTTTGTGGCGATAGCCGCCGCGGTAAATGTTGTCGGAGATATAGTTCTTGTCGGTCCGTTGAAAATGGGCGCCGCCGGAGCGGCGGTTGCCACTATCAGCTCGCAGGGGATAAGCGTTATTCTTTCGCTCATCTATCTCTTCAGCAGCGGATTCTTCTCCGGTTATAAAATAAAAGATTTCAGAATAGACAGGCAGAAAGCTCTGAGCATAATAAAGATAGGTTTGCCGTCGTCTGTCCAGCAGGTTATAGTCTCGTTTTCGTTTCTGACGCTTACGGCACTCGTCAATTCTCTGCCGAATGCGGCCGTTGCGTCTGCCTGCCAGGGAATCGTCGGTAAGATAAATTCGTTTGCCATTCTGCCCGGACTCGCGATGAGCAGCGCCATATCTTCAATGGCGGGTCAGAATATTGGTGCAGGCGAATTCAAACGCGCCAAGAAGACAATGACGACCGGACTCGCGATAGCAATGAGCATTTCGGTGCTTGTGTTCGTTATAGTAGAGATATTCCCGCGCGAGCTGCTGTCGCTGTTTACGAGCGAAACTGATGTTATCGAAACGGGCATAACATTCCTGAGACTCGCCGCAGTCGACTATTTAATAGTCACTCCCGTGTTCTGCATGAACGGTCTCGCGATTGGTGCGGGATATACAAATATCGCTCTGCTCAATGCGGTTTTCAGTTCGATAGTTATAAGAGTTCCGCTCGCTTATCTGCTTGTGCACGTGCTTGATCTCGGCTTCAACGGCATCGGAATAGCCATGGGCTTTGCTTCTGTCGCGTCGATAGTTGTAGGATTTATATTCATACAAAGCGGCAAGTGGAAGAAAGCAAAAATAAAGCTTTAAACAGGATTTTGTAAGGCGAAGAAAGGCACGCCTTATGCAATACATATCCGTTTTAATCGGATAATCATTTGATATGGAGGACAAAAACATGAAGATTCTCGTTACGGGAGGCGCCGGTTTTATCGGCAGCAACTTTATCTATCATATGCTCCGCGAGCATCCGGATTATGATATCGTCTGCCTCGATCTTCTGACCTATGCCGGCAATCTCAAGACCCTCGACGAGGCAATGAAAAACGAGCATTTCAAGTTCGTAAAGGGCGATATCGCAGACCGCGAGTTTGTTGACAAGCTGTTCGAGGATGAGAAGTTCGATATAGTCGTCAACTTCGCGGCGGAAAGCCATGTTGACCGCTCGATAGAGAACCCCGAAGTGTTCCTCAGAACGAACATTATGGGCACTGCGGCTCTCATGGATGCCGCGAGAAAAACCGGCGTAAAGCGCTATCATCAGATATCGACCGACGAGGTTTACGGAGACCTTCCGCTCGATAGAACCGATCTGTTCTTCACGGAGGAGACGCCTATACACACTTCGAGCCCGTATTCCGCGTCAAAGGCTTCCGCAGATTTGCTTGTGCTCGCTTATTACAGAACCTACGGACTGCCTGTAACTATTTCGAGGTGCTCAAACAACTATGGCCCTTATCATTTCCCGGAGAAGCTTATACCTCTGATGATATCAAGAGCCTATAACAACGAGAGTCTGCCTGTCTACGGCGAGGGACTCAATGTCCGCGACTGGCTCTATGTTGAGGATCACTGCCGCGCTATTGATCTCATTATTCATAACGGCAGGGTAGGCGAGGTCTACAATGTCGGCGGTCATAACGAGAAGCGCAATATAGATGTTGTCAAAACGATTCTTCGCATCATGGGTAAGCCCGAAACGCTCATCACCCATGTCAAGGACAGAGCGGGTCACGACCTGCGCTATGCCATCGATCCCACGAAGATTCACAATGAGCTCGGCTGGAGCCCGGAGACCACCTTTGACGAGGGCATAAAGAAGACCGTTGACTGGTATATGAACAATAAGCAGTGGTGGGAAGACATCATCAACGGTGAATACCAAAATTATTACGAAAAAATGTATTCCAACAGATAAATAATTTTGTCTTTTTCTATTTGAGTGTTCTATAATTTATTTTTGAACTCAAGTACAAAAAAGTATTTACAACGCATTTTTTTCGTGCTATAATACAGAAAAAGGCGTATAGCCTTTAGTTAGGAGTTTCCAATGTCGGAAAAGAAAGAGAAGAAAGAAAAAGAACAGAAGAACGCCGCGGAGGCGGAGCCCTCCAGGCGTTCGAGAAAAAAGCAGAACACTCACAAAGCTATTCTGCATCAGGCAAAGGTACTTTTTGAAAAAGAGGGTATCGGAAATGTCACAATTGAGCAGATAAGCGAGAGTGCCGATGTTTCGCGTTCCACATTCTTTTCGCACTTTGCTTCCGTTGACGATCTTCTCAAGGAAATTTCGGACGAGGAGATAAACGACGTCTTTGAAGCGGCAAGAAAGGGCGACGGCGAGCTTACCGTCAGTGCACTTTTGAAGCAGCTCAACGATGACACTTATCCGTATCCGTATCTTTCCGCAGAGGTTCTCATGCGCGGCATTCTCTCAAAAGGCGAGTCGAATTTCGCGCAGGTCGACCGTTTTCTCCGCAAGGAGATAGTGACCGACAAGAGCTATGCAAACACCCTCGAGGAGTTTTCGTCAAAAGAGCTTTCAGCTCTTATTCTCGGAGCCTTCTTCGGTCTTATCTTCCAGAAGATGATAAACGACGAGAGCTTCACAAACCCCGATGAAACAAGCGTGACTATCCAGAAATTCATAAAATATCTGAAAAATCAGGAGGAATTATCATGAGCAACGGATATGGAATCAGCAAATGGGAAGACGCAAAGACCATTTACAATGAGCTTCACGAGCTCACTTCTAAGCCGATCTATTGCGTTTCCGAAGAGGCACTTAAAGACGTTCTCGATTATTTCGAGACCAAGTGCGCAAAGTCGAAGGCGATCACCACCGAAGCAAAGCAGTATATCCCTGGCGGCGTTCAGCACAACCTCGCTTTCAACTATCCCTTCCCGATTTGCGTGACCAAGGCTGAAGGCGCGTTCCTTTATGACCTTGACGGCAACAAGTACTACGACTTCCTGCAGGCAGGCGGCCCGACAATCCTCGGCAGCAACTATGCTCCCGTGAGAGAGAAGGTCATTGAGCTTCTTAATGACTGCGGCCCTGTAACCGGTCTGTTCCACGAGGGTGAGCTCCTGCTCGCTAAGGAGATCAACAAACATATGCCCAACGTCGAGATGTTCCGTATGCTCGGTTCGGGCACTGAGTCCGTTATGGCTGCTATCCGTGTTGCACGCTGTGCCACAAAGGCAAAGCGCATCATCAAGGTCGGCGGCGCATATCACGGCTGGTCCGATCAGATGGTTTACGGTCTGAAGATTCCGGGCTCCAGATTCTTCCTTGAGTCCCACGGTATTCCGCACAGCTGCTACGGCACTACCGACGAGGTCAGACCCAACGATCTTGACATGCTCGAGAAGATGCTCAAGCTCAACAAGATGCGCGGCGGCACAGCTGCTGTTATCGTTGAGCCTGTCGGTCCCGAGAGCGGCACAAGACCTGTTGATTTCAACTACAACAAGGAAGTCAGAAAGCTCTGCGACAAGTACGGCTGCCTGTTCATCTTCGATGAGGTTGTTACCGGCTTCCGTGTCGGCCTCGGCGGTGCTCAGGGTTACTTCGATGTCGTACCCGATCTGACCATCTTCGGCAAGATCGTTGCCGGCGGTTATCCGTCAGCAGGCGGCGTCGGCGGTAAGAAGGAGTTCGTCAGCGGCATGGCCGCAGGTGTCGGTACCATGATGAAGCGCGCTTATGTCGGCGGTACTCTCGCTGCTAACCCGCTTTCGTCCTATGCAGGCTACTGCGCTATCCAGGAGATCGCAAGAACCAACGCTTGCGAAGTCGCAGGCAGAGCCGGTGACAGACTTGCTGCAGGCCTTAAAGATCTTGTTAACAAGTACGGTCTTCCTTATGTTGTTTACAACCAGGGCTCTATCGTCCACCTCGAGTGCACCGGTGCAATGAGCTACGACTTCAGCTCGATGAATATCCTCAAGTCGGCTCTCCCGATGCTCAAGACAAAGCCCGAGATGCTCCGCAGAAAGTCCGCTATGGAAGAGATGGGCGCAGCTTACATGGCAAACGGCATCGTTACCCTTGCCGGCAGCCGTCTTTACACTTCGATGGCAGATACCGACGAGATCATCGACGGTGCTCTTGAGAGATTTGATGATGTCTTCAAGAACGTCAAGGTTTGCCCCGCAGACCGCGTTTTCGCAAAGAAATAATCAAAAACTGATAAATGAGATGCTCTCCTTCGGGAGGGCATCTTTTTTCGGCATAACAGCCACGAGTTTTCAAAAAGTAATTGAATAACTTTTATAAATGTGCTAATATTAATAAGATAAACATTTGTTCATGGCTCGAAAAGAGGCGGTAATCATGCATGAGGATCACAGAAAAAGAGTAAAGGAACGCTTCCTGAAAGACGGGATAGAGAATATGCCCGATCATGAAGTGCTTGAACTGCTTCTGTTCTTTTCAATACCGCGCAAAGACACCAACGCTCTGGCGCACGAATTGATAGAACATTTCGGCTCTCTCAACTGTGTGCTCGAAGCTTCCGCCGATGATCTTATGCAGGTAAACGGAATAGGGGAAACCTCTGCGACACTTATAACACTTGCTTTTCAGCTGACGAAAAAGTATCTGAAAAACGCATCTGACAAAAAGCTTAAAAAATACGACGGACCCGAGTCTGTCAAAGAGCTTCTGATGTCAAAATATCTCGGCGCGCGGGAAGAGATGGTCTATATGCTGTCTCTCGACTTTGACGACAATATTCTCGCAATAAACAAGATATCGCACGGCACATTTTCTGCCGCAAATATAGACAAGCGTTTTGTGCTTGAAACTGCATTCCGCAACAAGGCGCGTTCGGTCGTGCTCGTTCATAATCATGTCAACGGAATACCCGTCCCGTCGCGCGACGATCTAAACACCACAAAGGCGGTCGGCGACTTCTTTCAGGGCGTAAACGTCCATCTGCTCGACCACCTCATATATACCGACGAAGACATCTTTTCAATGGCGCAGGTTAAGAAATTTGCACCGCTGTTTATATAAAGGATATCAATATGGATAAGTTCATTCTTCATTCTCAATACAAACCCATGGGCGACCAGCCGCAGGCGATAGCCGAACTGACCGACGGAGTCAACAGGGGATTCACCGAACAGACTCTGCTCGGCGTTACCGGTTCCGGCAAAACATTTACAATGGCGAATGTCATTGCCAATCTAAATCGCCCGACGCTCATTCTCGCCCATAATAAAACGCTCGCGGCTCAGCTCTGTTCCGAGTTCCGCGAGTTTTTCCCTGAAAACGCAGTCGAGTATTTTGTTTCGTACTACGACTACTATCAGCCGGAGGCTTATATCCCGTCAACGGACACTTATATCGAAAAGGATTCCGCTATAAATGATGAAATAGACAAGCTCCGCCATTCCGCAACCTCTGCGCTCTCCGAACGGCGCGATGTTATAATCGTCGCCAGTGTGTCGTGCATATACAGCTTGGGCGACCCTATCGACTACCGCAGCATGGTCATCTCGCTCCGCCCCGGAATGGAAAAGAGCCGCGATGAAGTTATAAACAAGCTCGTTGAAATACAGTATGAGCGCAATGATATAAATTTCATCAGAAACAAGTTCCGAGTCCGCGGAGACGTACTTGAAATATTCCCGGCGCAGTCGAGCGAAAACGCAATCAGAGTTGAATTTTTCGGCGACGAAGTTGACCGCATATCCGAGATAAACGCCCTGACAGGTGAGGTCAAGGGCGTGCTGTCCCATGTCGCAATATATCCCGCGTCCCACTATGTCGTTTCGCAGGAAAAGATGGAGCGCTCAATCAAAGAGATATATGATGAGATGACCGAGCGCGTCGCTCAGTTTGAAATTCAGGGCAAACTGCTCGAAGCGCAGCGCATAAAGCAGCGCACGGAATATGATATCGAAATGCTTCGCGAAACCGGCTTCTGCAAGGGAATCGAGAACTATTCGAGAGTCATGTCCGGGCGCGAACCCGGTTCTCCGCCGTTTACACTGCTCGACTATTTCCCGAAGGATTTTCTGCTGTTTGTCGACGAATCCCATGTAACGCTTCCGCAGGTGCGCGGAATGTACGGCGGCGACCGCTCAAGAAAAGATACGCTTGTTGAATTCGGCTTCCGTTTACCGTCCGCATATGACAACAGACCGCTGACTTTCGATGAGTTCTACGAGAGAGTCGGTCAAAAAATATTCGTCAGCGCGAACGCGAGACAAGTTCGCAGATTGCCGAACAGCTTATCCGTCCCACGGGTCTTGTTGATCCCTCTATTTCAGTCAGACCCACCGAGGGTCAGATAGACGATATTATATCCGAGATAAATATAAGAGTCGAGCGCAAAGAGCGCGTTCTTCTGACTACGCTCACCAAGAAGATGGCAGAGGATCTGACGGATTATCTCGAAGACCTCGGCATAAAAGTGCGCTATATGCACCACGATGTTGATACGATAGAACGAATGGAAATTATCCGCGATCTGCGCCTCGGTGAGTTTGATGTGCTTGTAGGCATAAACCTGCTGCGCGAGGGATTGGATATTCCTGAGGTTTCGCTCGTCATAATTCTTGACGCCGACAAGGAGGGCTTCCTGCGCTCCGAAACATCGTTGATACAGACGATAGGACGCGCGGCGCGAAACGCGAACGGCGAGGTTATCAT
>OIDY01000262.1_pt1 | contig 12872 bp, 8 predicted proteins | sample 1581691 | NCBI WGS metagenome assembly OIDY01 (sample SAMEA3882537, study PRJEB24775) | human gut metagenome | biome: human-associated habitat; feature: intestine environment; material: feces | place: Netherlands | collected 2009/2010
ATGGTATGATTTATGACCCTGTCACCATCCGTCGTGGCAGTACAGTGAAGGATGCGCTGGATATGATGCACGACTATCATATCGGTGGTATTCCAGTGGTGGATGACGAGAATCATCTCGTTGGTATCGTGACCAACCGTGACCTTCGTTTCGAGCGTCACATGGACAAGAAGATTGATGAGGTAATGACCAGCGAGAACCTGGTTACCACTCACATCCAGACCGACTTGGTTGCCGCAGCTGCCATCTTACAGGAGAACAAGATTGAGAAGCTCCCTGTAGTTGACAATGAGAATCACTTGGTAGGTTTGATTACTTACAAGGACATCACCAAGGCAAAGGACAAGCCAATGGCTTGCAAGGATGCCAAGGGTCGCCTTCGCGTGGCTGCCGGTGTAGGTGTTACAGTTGATACTTTGGAACGTGCCAAGGCTCTGGTTGAGGCTGGTGCTGATGCCATCGTTATTGATACTGCTCATGGTCACTCTAAGGGTGTTGTTGAGAAGCTCAAGCAGGTTAAGGCTGCCTTCCCACAGGTAGATGTAGTAGTAGGTAATGTTGCTACTGGCGAGGCTGCCAAGTATTTGGTAGAGAATGGTGCTGATGGCGTAAAGGTAGGTATCGGTCCTGGTTCTATCTGTACTACCCGTGTCGTTGCCGGTGTAGGTGTGCCTCAGTTGAGTGCTGTTTATGATGTATATTCTGCCTTGAAGGGTACAGGCGTTCCTCTGATTGCCGATGGCGGTTTGCGCTATTCTGGTGACGTAGTGAAGGCTCTGGCTGCTGGTGGTAGCTGCGTAATGATCGGTTCATTGGTAGCTGGTACTGAGGAGAGCCCTGGCGATACTATCATCTTCAACGGCCGTAAGTTCAAGAGCTACCGCGGTATGGGCTCTCTCGAGGCTATGGAGCAGAAGAATGGTTCTAAGGACCGTTATTTCCAGGGTGATACCAAGGATGCCAAGAAGCTTGTACCAGAGGGTATCGCAGGTCGTGTTCCTTACAAGGGAACTGTACAGGAGGTTATCTACCAGTTGATTGGTGGTTTGCGTTCTGGTATGGGTTACTGTGGTGCTGCTACTATCGAGAACTTGCACAACGCTAAGTTTGCCCGCATTACAAATGCCGGTGTATTGGAGAGCCACCCACATGATATCACTATCACTAGTGAGGCTCCTAATTACAGCCGCCCAGAATAATTATTTGAAAAGTAATATGAGATTTTATGCGCTTTTTGCAGCTATGCTCCTTTCGGGGAGCATAGCTTTTGCTCAAAACGACGACCCTACTATCATGACTATCAATGGTCAGCCTGTCAGTCGTTCGGAATTTGAATATTCTTATAACAAAAACAATTCCGAGGGCGTGATTGACAAGAAGACAGTCAATGAGTATGTTGACCTATTTGTTAATTACAAACTTAAGGTTTTGGCGGCATTGGATGCCCATATCGATACTACGGCTTCTTTCAAACAGGAGTTCCTGCAGTATCGTGACCAACAGGTACGTCCGGCGATGATCAGTTCGGGAGATGTGGAGGCGGAAGCGCAGAAAATTTACGAAGAAGCAAAACAACGTGTCAGTAAGTCGGGCGGAATGGTTCATCCTGCCCACATATTGATCCGTTTGGGACAGAAAGCCTCTGCTGCAGACCAGGAAACGGCGCGACAGAAGGCTCAATCTATCTATCAGGCTCTATGCAAAGGAGGCGATTTCGCCGGATATGCCAGAAAGTATTCTGATGACCAGGGTTCTGCCGTCAAGGGTGGAGACATCTCCTGGATATCAAAAGGGCAGACGGTGAAGACTTTTGAGGATGCTGCGTTCTCACTCAAGGTGGGAGAAATCAGCAAGCCAATCCTCTCGGAGTTTGGCTATCACATCATCAAGCTGATGGGAAAGCAGGACTTCTATCCTTATGATTCGGTGAAGAACGATATCCTTCGTTTCATCGATGCCAAGGGAATCAGAGAAAGAATCATCAATGAAAAGTTGGATTCCATTGCCAGGACGTTGCCTGCGGGAAGTGACCGTGAAACCGTCTTGGATCAGAAAGCTTCAGAATTGTCGGCTCACGACAAGAATCTGAAATATCTCATGCAGGAGTATCACGACGGATTGCTGCTCTATGAAATCAGCAACCGGATGGTATGGGAGAAAGCGGCGAATGATGAACAGGCACAAGCTGCTTATTTTGCCAAGAACAAGAAGAAATACAGATGGGAGCATCCCCGCTTCAAGGGTATTGCTTACCATACAAAGGATGCTGCCGATGTGGCAGCGGTCAAGAAATGCGTAAAGGGTAAGCCTTTCAGCCAATGGGCAGAGTTGCTTCGCAGGAAGTTTAATGCCGATTCGGTGGTGCGTGTCCAGGTGGAGGAAGGAATCTTCAAGAAGGGAGATCATCCTGTAGTGGATTCACTGGTGTTCAAGACAAGCGCCAAGGTAGAGAAGGTTAAAGGATATCCTTACGATGCTACATTCGGAAAAATTCTCAAGAAGGGACCTAAGGAATACACGGATGTGAAAGCCTGGGTGATAGCCGACTATCAGGACCAGCTGGAGAAGGAATGGGTGGCAACATTAAGAAAGAAATATCAGTTTGTGGTGTACCCTGAGGTATTAGCCACGGTAAACAAACATTAAATATAAAATTCAAGCAGAATACAGATCTATGAAGACTGGATATAAAATGAGTCTGGCGTTTATCGCATTGCTCCTCATTATGGGCATGAGCGCAAGCGCCTCACGTATGGGCATGAGTCGCCATGCTTCGGTTGCCGACAGTGATTCGGCAAAGTTGGAAGCGGTGAACGACTCGCAGTCAATCGACCCGGGAAGTATTGTTGACGAGGTGATCTGGGTAGTTGGAGATGAGGCTATCCTCAAGTCTGATGTCGAGGTTACCCGCTTGCAGTCGGAGGCTGATGGCATCAAGTTCGTCGGCGATCCTGACTGTTCTATTCCTGAGCAGATTGCCGTGCAGAAACTTTTCCTGCACCAGGCTGCCATCGACAGTATCGAGGTGTCTGAGTCGGAAGTCATGCAGGGCATCGACGACCAGATCAACTACTGGGTTTCTATGATTGGATCCCGTGAGAAGCTGGAGGAATACCGCAAGCAGAGCATCACCCAGATGCGCCAGCAGATGCATGATGATTTCAAGAACCGCCAGCTCATCCAGAAGATGAAGCAGGAACTGGTGAAGGATATCAAGGTATCACCTGCGCAGGTACGTAAGTATTTCAATGACTTGCCTACAGACAGTATTCCATTCGTTCCTACAGAGGTGGAGGTAGAGATTCTTACCATGCAGCCTCGTATTCCTATGGAAGAAATCAGCCGTGTGAAGAACCAGTTGCGTGACTTCACCGACCGTGTGAATAAGGGTGAGACTACTTTCGCTACTTTGGCTCGTTTGTACAGTGAAGACCCGGGTTCAGCCCGAATGGGTGGTGAGATGGATTATATCGGACGTGGTATGTTGGATCCTGCATTTGCCAATGTGGCATTCAACCTGACTGACCCAAAGAAGATTTCCAAGATTGTGGAGTCTGAGTTCGGTTATCACATCATCCAGTTGATTGATAAGCGAGGTGACAAGATCAAGTGCCGTCATATCCTGCTCAAGCCAAAGGTTTCACAGGAGGCTATCGACAAGTCTATCGGCCGTCTGGATTCCATCGGTAATGATATCCGTGCCAAGAAGTTTACCTTCGAGGCAGCCGTAGAGGCATTGTCTGATGATAAGGATACCCGCAACAACAAGGGATTGATGGCAAATACTGCCCAGGCAGACAACCGTACCTCTAAGTTCCAGATGAAGGATCTTCCTACAGAGGTGGCACGTGTGGTAGATACCATGAAGGTAGGCCAGATTTCTGCACCTTTTACCATGGTCAACAGCAAGGGCAAGACTACCTGCGCCCTGATCAAGTTGGTGAGTAGGGTAGAAGGCCATAGAGCTACCATTACTGAAGATTTCCAGGTAATGAAGGATGTCGTCCTTGCCAAGGAAAGAGAAAAAACGTTGCATGACTGGGTGGTTGACAAGATTAAGAAGACCTACGTTCGTATGAACGATCGCTACAAGAATTGCAATTTTGAATATCAAGGTTGGGTTAAATGATCAATAACAAGCAACATAATATTAACAAGAACGGGCATAGAATCTTTTTCATATTGATTCTATGCCTATTTGGGTTTTGTCTGGTGCAGGCTATGCAGGCACCTAGAAAGAAACACAAGAAGCGCCCGGTGGGTGAGAGAGTCTATCTTCTTCATGCCGATGAGCTGCGCTACGATATGTTTGGCAGAAACCCTGATGCCCAGATTGTAAAGGGCAAGGTTTCGTTTATGCACCAGGGAGGTCATCTCACCTGCGACAGTGCCTATTTCTATCAGGGAACCAACTCTGTGAAGGCTTTCGGTCATGTGCATTACCGTCAGGGTGATACCTTGTCGCTTACTTGCGAGAGGGCTGAATATGATGGTATGATGCAGATGATGCATGCCCGCAGAAATGTGGTACTGCACCATCGCAGACAGACCCTGAAGACGGACAGTCTGGATTTCGACCGTCTGTATAACATGGCGAACTTCTTTGACGGAGGTACGCTCATCGACGGTAAGGACCGACTGGTTTCCGACTGGGGAGAATATCATACCGAGACCCGAGAGGCAAAGTTCGTCTTCAATGTGAAGTTGCGCAGTGGTAAGGATGTGGTTACCACCGATACCTTGTATTATGACGTTCCAACCTCTACCGCCCACATGGTGGGACCTTCCAAGATTGTTTCCGGTTCCAGCGTGGTGCATACGGCAGATGGTTATTATGATACCAAGACCGATAAGGCTAAGCTCTTCGGCCGTTCTACCTTGGTGGATAAGGATAAGTCGATTACCGGTGACAGTCTCTACTATGTGAAGAATGGCGAGAGTACGGGTTATGGCAATGTTGTGTATGTGGATAAGAAGAACAAGAATACTCTTACCTGCAACTATCTCCGTTATAATGAGAAGACGGGAATGGGATTCGCTACCAAGCGACCTGTAGCCATCGACTATTCTCAAAAAGATACGTTGTGGATGCACTCAGATACCATGCGCATCTATACTTTCAATATCAATACTGATTCGGTATATCGCAAGGTGCATGCCTATCCGCATGTCCGTGCTTTCCGCAACGACATGCAGGCTATCTGCGATTCCCTGGTTTTCAATTCCAAGGATTCCTGTATGACGATGTATAAGGATCCTGTTATCTGGAATGCCAACCGGCAGATGCTCGGTGAGGAAATCAGAGCTTATATGGCAGACTCCACCATCCGCTTTGCCCATGTCATCGGTCAGGCTCTCTCTATCGAGCAGATGCCAGACAGCGTACATTATAATCAGATTACTTCTTCTGAAATGAAATCCTATTTCGAAAAAGGAGAAATGAAGATGACGGAAGCAATCGGCAATGTGCAGACGGTCTATTATATGACCAACGACAAGGACAGTTCCCTGGTGGGACTCAACTATCTGGAGACCGATACCATGCGTATGTATCTGGGAGCTGCCAGAAAGTTGGATAAGATCTGGACCAATAAGTTTACCAGTACCATGTATCCGATTACCCAGGTTCCGCCAGCCAAGTATAAGCTACCCAACTTTGCATGGTTTGAGGACCTCCGACCAACGGATAAGAATGATATTTTTGTATGGCGTGGCAAGTCGAGTGGCACGGAGTTGAAATCCATCAAGCGCCATGAGGCACCTTTGCAATCCCTGAAGAAGGAATCTCTCAAGGAGGACAAGGAGAAGGCTGAAGCTGAGACTGACTCAGGGAAAACTGACAAGAAGGCATCCAGGAGTACATCCAAGACAGCTCCTAAGAAAACTGTTCGTGCAGCTTCCAGAAAAACCTCAAAGGTAGCGCCAAAAGTTACCAAGAAAAACAAACGTAAATAAAAAAAGAAACGACGATGAGTGATGTCATCCAACTTTTACCAGATTCTGTTGCCAATCAGATAGCAGCAGGAGAAGTGATACAGCGACCAGCTTCTGTCATCAAGGAGCTGGTGGAGAATGCTGTTGATGCCGGCGCCAGGAATATTCAGGTGGTCGTGGTGGATGCGGGTCGCACCAACATCCAGGTCATTGATGATGGCAAGGGAATGTCGGAAACAGATGCCCGCCTTGCCTTTGAGCGCCATTCCACCTCTAAGATCCGTAAGGCAGACGATCTCTTTGCCCTCCGTACGATGGGATTCCGAGGAGAGGCTTTGGCTTCTATCGCTGCCGTGGCACAGGTGGAACTCAAAACCCGTCAGGAGTCTGACGAGATAGGTACCCTCGTAGCCATATCGGGTTCCCGGTATGAGCGTCAGGAACCTTGTGCCTGTCCTGTGGGAACCAACTTTTCTGTGAGCAATATCTTCTACAATGTTCCTGCCCGCCGTAAATTTCTGAAATCGAATTCTACCGAGCTCAATAACATCCTTACCGCTTTTGAGCGCATTGCCTTGGTGAATCCGCAGATTTCGTTTACCCTGCACAGCAATGGCACGGAAGTGTTCAATCTTCGTGCTGCCAATCTGCGCCAGCGTATCCTGGATGTGTTTGGCAAGAAGTTCAACCATGATCTCTTGCCCGTCAATGTAGAGACAACCATGTGCAAGGTTTCCGGATTTGCCGGCAAACCGGAGGCTGCCCGCAAGAAAGGAGTGCATCAGTTCTTCTTTGTGAACGGCAGATACATGAAGCATCCTTATTTCAATAAGGCGGTGATGGCGGCTTACGACCGTTTAATTCCGGTAGGAGAGCAGGTGCCTTACTTCCTCTATTTCGAGGTGGATCCTAAGGACATCGACGTGAACATCCATCCTACCAAGACCGAAATCAAGTTTGAGAATGAGCAGGCTATCTGGCAGATTCTCTCGGCTGCCGTGAAGGAGAGCATCGGTATGTTTAATGATGTACCTACCATCGACTTCGATACCGAGGATAAGCCGGAAATCCCGATGTTCAATCCGGAAGAAATTCCTTCGGCATCGGCTCCGAAAATCAGCGTCAATCCGGGATATAATCCTTTCAAGACTCGTTCTACTACTATGGCGAAGCCTGTAGGAGCCGGTTTTCCTGGTCCTTCCAGTACCAAACCGGAGATAGACCAGAACTGGGAACAGCTTTACGAGGGATTGAAAGACCAGGATGAACAGCAGCATACGATGGAACTCTTTGATGAGCCCGAACAGGCTACTGCTGCAGGTACTACGGCTAACAGTATTATAGCCGAGAAGTCGCCATCCCATTATCAGTATAAAGGCAAGTATATCATGACCGCCGTGAAATCGGGATTGATGATCATCGACCAGCATCGTGCCCATGTGCGTATCCTGTTCGAACAGTATCTCAAGCAGCTTGCCGAGCGCACCTTCCATTCCCAGAAGGTTCTCTTCCCGGAAGTGGTGCAGTTCCCGATGTCGGAGAAGGTAATCTTCGAAAAGATCTTGCCGGAAATGAATGGGATGGGATTTGAATTGGAAGATCTGGGAGGTGGCAGCTATGCCGTCAACTCCGTACCTGCCGGTCTGGAAGGTATGAATCCGGTAAGACTGGTGCAGGATATGGTATCCAGTGCTGTGGAGAAAGGAGTCTCTGCCATGGATGAAATCAACCAAGCCCTGGCTCTTTCGCTTGCCCGTCAAGCAGCGATACCGCACGGACAGGTGTTGAGCAATGAGGAGATGGAGGGATTGGTCAATGGACTTTTCGCCTGCGAGAATGTGAACTATACTCCTGATGGCAAGTCGGTGCTCTGCATCCTCCAGCAGCAGGAGATAGAGCATCTTCTGGGGTAGTTGCTTCCATCATCAAGGAATGCTATATATAATATCGAAGATTGCTATATATAATAAGGTGTAGTTAAACTGAAAGTTAAAAATAGATAGGTATGAAAAAGATATTTGCTTTGCTGGCTTTGGCTAGTGTTTCTATGGGAAGTTTTGCTCAGGACGTGGTTCCTGAAGAAAAATATAGTATTGCCACCAATTCTTTTGGCAGTAATTGGTTTGTGCAGGCTGGTTTGGACTGGAATGCATGGTATTCTGCCGAAGAGAGAGGACACGATCTGTCGAAGAGTCCTTTCAAGAAGTTCCGCAGCAATCCGGGCATCTCCCTGGCTTTCGGTAAGTGGTTTACACCAGGTATCGGTCTTCGTACCAAGATTCAGGGATTCTGGGGAAAGAAGGTGGATGCCGACTGGAACGAGGATACCAACGAGGGCAATGGCAACAAGTATTGGGTAGCCAATGAGCAGGTGATGTTCAACCTGACCAATCTTTTCAAGGGTTATAAGGAAGAGCGCGTCTGGAACATGATGGCATTTGCCGGTGCCGGTGTGGGCCGCTCGATGACTCACAACAACTATGCCATGAATTACAGTCTGGGTCTTCATTCGGCATGGAAGGTGGCAGAAAAGGTTCAGCTTTTTGCTGAGGCTGGTCTGAATACCTTCGATCATAACATTGATAATTGTGCAGGAAGTGCCTCCCAGTCTTGGACCCGCCGATGCAAGAATTACTATTTCGAACTAGGTGTTACCTACAATCTGGGCTCTTCCCGTTGGAGAAAGGCTCCGGATATGGATATTGTTGATACGCTTCACCAGTCGGAACTGGATGCCCTGAATGCTGCTTTGGAAGATGCCAATGCAGAAAACGAGCGTTTGAGAGGACTTTTGGAGAAAAAGCAGACAGGAGAGAAGGAGACAGAGCATGCTACCGACGTAGCTCCTGCAGATTCTGGAGATGCTCCAGCAGATTCAGTAGAATAGTAAGTTTTGGCTAAAATGGCCAAAAGAGTCTATATAAAAGGCATTTTCCCCCGTGGAAAATGCCTTTTTTCATGTTTTTTCAACGAAAATGAAAAAAAAGTCGGAAAAAGTTTGGTGGAATCAAATATTTGTAGTACCTTTGCAACCGCTTACGAAAAGTAAGGGCGCTTAGCTCAGCTGGTTTAGAGCATCTGCCTTACAAGCAGAGGGTCGGCGGTTCGAATCCGTCAGCGCCCACCAAGTTAAAAGGTCTTTCAACAATCGTTGAAAGACCTTTTTTGTTTTAATTAAAGCTAAATAATTCTCAGTTTTTCTGTTTTTTCGTAGGAATTCATTAACTTTGCACCCTATATTAATAATACGTATTGTTATGAATTTAGATTTATTGACTGCCATATCACCTATAGATGGTCGTTACAGGGGAAAAACAGAGCAACTCGCTAACTATTTTTCAGAGTATGCTCTCATTCGTTATCGTGTTCGAGTAGAGATAGAGTATTTCATTACTTTATGTGAGTTACCATTGCCGCAGCTGGCTTCTTTCGATCAGTCGCTGTTTGAGCGTTTGCGTGACATCTATCGTAATTTCAACGAAAACGATGCTCAGCGTGTGAAAGACATTGAGAAGGTTACCAACCACGATGTGAAAGCTGTTGAGTATTTTATCAAGGAAGAGTTTGACAAGATTGGTGGCTTGGATGCCTACAAGGAGTTTATCCACTTCGGCTTGACATCTCAGGACATCAACAACACAAGTGTGCCTCTTTCAGTGAAGGAAGCTCTGGAGGAGTGCTTCTACCCTCAGGTTGAAGAGCTGATTGCCCAGCTTCAGACTTATGCTGATGAGTGGAAGGATGTACCTATGCTGGCTAAGACTCATGGTCAGCCTGCTTCTCCTACCCGTTTGGGCAAGGAAATCATGGTTTATGTATATCGTCTTACCGAGCAGCTCGATTCTTTGAAGGCTTGCAAGTTTACTGCTAAGTTCGGTGGTGCTACCGGTAATTACAATGCTCATCATGTAGCTTATCCAGAGTATGACTGGAAGGCTTTCGGCAACAAGTTCGTCAGCGAGAAGCTGGGCTTGGAGCGTGAGCAATATACTACTCAGATCAGCAACTATGATCATCTGGGTTCCATCTTTGATGCCATCCGCAGAATCAACACCATCATCATTGACTTGGACCGTGACTTCTGGATGTACATCTCTATGGATTACTTCAAGCAGAAAATCAAGGCTGGTGAGGTAGGTTCCAGTGCCATGCCACACAAGGTGAACCCTATCGATTACGAGAACAGTGAGGGTAACCTCGGTATTGCCAATGCCATCCTCCAGTTCCTGGCACAGAAGCTCCCGGTTAGCCGTCTGCAGCGTGACCTTACCGATAGTACCGTACTCCGTAACATCGGTGTGCCTCTCGGTCATAGCGTCATCGCCATCCAGAGCACATTGAAGGGCTTGCGTAAGCTCATCCTCCATGAGGAGAAGTTGCAGGAAGATTTGAATAATACCTGGGCTGTAGTAGCTGAGGCTATCCAGACCATCCTTCGTCGTGAGGCTTATCCACATCCATACGAGGCATTGAAGGCGCTCACCCGCACCAATACCCATATGACCGAGGAGACCATTCATGAGTTTATCAAGGGATTGAATGTAAGTGATAGCGTGAAGGCCGAATTGATGGCTATCACTCCTTGCAATTACACCGGTATTTAATCAAAAAGCAGTTTCCCTAACGGGCACCAAGGATATATTAAGACATATCATATATAACATAATTAATAATAATAGATTTATTAACCCGGCCGTGAGGCTTTTATATTGAATAAATTATGGATTCAGAGTTCGAGAACAAACCACAGAGTCAATCGTCTGAGAGCGAGAACACCCGAGAGGGCTTCAACGCAGGCGGTTATCAGAAGAGTTATCGTAGTGTAGGTCGCACACAGCGTCCACGTATTAACAGTCATCGCCCATCATTCAACAGCGATAGAAGTAGTAGCAGTAGCGAGGGTGGCTTCCGTCCGGAAGGCTTCGGTGCTGGCTTGCAGAGCAGTTCTACCAGCTCTAGCAGCGAGCGTCCACAGCGCAGCTATGGTAGCAGCCGTGGCAGCTATGGCAGCCGTCCACAGCAGGGTGGCTACAACAGCCGTGGTGGCTATAACAGCAACCGTGGTGGTTACAATGGTCGTCCTCAGCAGGGTGGCTATGGCAGCCGGCCTCAGCATGGCGGTTACAACAGCCGTCCTCAGCATGGTGGCTACAACAGCAACCGTGGTGGTGGTTATGGCCGTCCTCAGCAGGGTGGTTACAATAGCAACCGTGGCGGCTATGGTCGTCCACAGGGTGGTGGCTATGGCAACAACCGTGGTGGTGGCTTCCGTCAGCACACTCCAGGATACGATCCAAATGCTAAGTATAGCATGAAGAAACGTATCGAATACAAGGAGGAGAATATCGACCCAACAGAGCCATTGCGCTTGAATAAGTTCCTTGCCAATGCTGGTGTCTGCTCTCGCCGTGAGGCTGATGAGTTCATCCAGGCTGGTCTGGTAACTGTCAATGGTCAGGTAGTTACCGAGTTGGGTACCAAGATTCTTCGCACCGACGAGGTGAAGTTCCATGATGCAGTAGTATCTTTGGAGAAGAAGGTATATGTATTGCTCAACAAGCCAAAGGATTACGTGACAACCAGCGACGATCCTCAGCAGCGCAAGACTGTGATGGATCTCGTAAAGGATGTATGCCCTGAGCGTATCTATCCTGTAGGTCGTCTCGACCGTAACACAACAGGTGTACTCCTGTTGACCAACGATGGTGACCTGGCTTCTAAGCTGACTCACCCTAAGTTCTTGAAAAAGAAGGTATATCACGTACACCTCGACAAGAACCTCACTGCTCACGATATGCAGCAGATCAGCGAGGGTATCACTTTGGAAGATGGCGAGATCAAGGCAGATGCAGTAGCTTATGCTGACGATCATGACAAGTCACAGGTAGGTATCGAGATCCACAGCGGTAAGAACCGTATCGTTCGCCGTATCTTCGAGAGCCTCGGCTATCGTGTAACCAAGCTCGACCGTGTACAGTTTGCAGGTTTGACCAAGAAGAATCTCCGTCGCGGTGACTGGCGCTTCCTTACTGAGAAGGAAGTAGATATGCTCCGCATGGGTGCTTTTGAATAAGGATAATAAGATAAAATAAGAAAGGAGACTATCTGTTTAGTCTCCTTTTTAACCTATTAATTAACAATGGAAAAAGTAAAAAGAACTAAAGTTGTAGACTTGCTCAAGAGTACAGCCTACGGCTCAATCGTGAATGTCAAGGGATGGGTTCGTACCCATCGTAGTAGCAAAGCAGTCGATTTTATCGCTCTTAACGATGGTTCTACTATTAATAATATTCAGATAGTAGTCGACCCATCAAAGGTCGATGAGAATCAGCTCCGCCAGATTACCACTGGTGCCTGCATCAGCGTAGTAGGTACCTTGGTAGAGAGCCAGGGTGCCGGTCAGAGCGTTGAGATCCAGTGCGAAAGCATCGAAATCTACGGTCTTTGCGGCAACGACTATCCAATGCAGAAGAAGGGACAGAGCTTCGAGTACATGCGTCAGTATGCTCACCTCCGTCTCCGTACCAATACCTTTGGTGCTGTGATGCGTATCCGCCACAACATGGCGATGGCTATCCACACTTACTTCCACGAGCATGGATATTTCTACTTCAACACTCCTCTCATCACTGCCAGCGACTGTGAGGGTGCCGGTCAGATGTTCCAGGTAACAACCAAGAACCTCTACAACCTGAAGAAGACAGAGGATGGCAAGATCGATTATTCTGATGATTTCTTCGGTAAGCAGACTTCATTGACTGTTTCTGGTCAGTTGGAGGGTGAGCTGGGTGCTACAGCACTCGGTGCCATCTATACCTTCGGTCCTACCTTCCGTGCAGAGAACAGTAACACACCTCGCCACCTGGCTGAGTTCTGGATGGTTGAGCCAGAGGTTGCTTTCCTGGATATGGATGGTTTGATGGAGTTGGAGGAAGACT
>OIDY01000280.1_pt1 | contig 12114 bp, 8 predicted proteins | sample 1581691 | NCBI WGS metagenome assembly OIDY01 (sample SAMEA3882537, study PRJEB24775) | human gut metagenome | biome: human-associated habitat; feature: intestine environment; material: feces | place: Netherlands | collected 2009/2010
ATCCCACAAATTGTGACGCACATCTTGCAGAAAGCCTTTTTCAGACACGCTCTAGACTGTTTTGTAATGTACTGATCAGTTCCTCTATAACAATTGGTTTGGATAGAAATCCATCCATACCACATGCCAGTGCTTTCTTTCTGTCTTCGTCAAAAGCATTGGCAGTCATGGCAAGGATCGTAATTCCCGCCAGTGCCGGATCATCCAGTGAACGGATCTGCTCAGTAGCCTCATATCCGTTCATTACAGGCATCTGCACATCCATAAGCACCAGATCATAATCACCTGGTGTTGAATTCTTAACTTTCTCCACAGCCTCTGCTCCATCTTCCGCTGTATCAACCTGAAAACCATATTCACTAAGGAGCGCTACTGCAATTTCACTGTTCAGTTCATTATCTTCCACAAGCAGTATGTGCCTGCCTCTGAAATCTGAATCTGCTGCCGGAAGAATATTATCATCTGCCCCGGCCTGCTTCTGGCCGATAGCAGCCATCAGAGTCTCTCTGATATCTGACATAAACATAGGTTTGGCACAGAACGCAGTCACCCCTGCTGCCCTGGCTTCCACTTCAATATCTGACCAGTCATAAGCAGTCAGGATAATGATCGGCGTATCGTCACCAAGACTACGGATCTGACGGGTAACTTCAATGCCGTTCATATCCGGCAGACGCCAGTCAATGATATAAGCGTGGAATGCATCCCCCATTTCCATAGACTGTCGTGCACGGAGAACAGCCTCCTTTCCGGAAAGTGTCCATTCCGAACGCATTCCAACCTTCACAAGCATTTTTGTCACGCTGTCACAGGTATTAAAATCGTCATCTACAACTAATGCTTTAAGTCCTTCCAGTTCTGCGATCTTCTCTATCCGTTGGTGCTTAGACTGAATCCGAAATGGCAGACGAACAATAAATTCGGTGCCTTTGCCCTGTTCTGTCTGAACCTCAATGGTTCCGCCCATCATATCTACGATGTTCTTGGTGATAGCCATACCCAGTCCTGTACCCTGAGTCCTGCTTACAGTGGAAGTCCGCTCTCTCTCAAAAGGAGAAAAGATCTTCTGTACAAATTTCTGACTCATGCCGATTCCGTTATCCTTTACCCGGATTTCGTACAGTTCACAGCCTCTCTGTGTACCCGGATACTCTCTCAGCCGGACAGAAACGGTTCCGCCTGCAGGAGTAAACTTGATCGCATTGGACAAAAGATTCAGCAGCACCTGATTCAGCCTGGTCTTGTCGCAATAAACATCCTCATTGGTAACATCCATGACATCCATGTAAAGCTCTAACTGTTTCGCATGGATTTGTCCGCTGATAATGGTTTTCAGATCATGAAGAACCTCTGACAGACTGACTTCCGTCTCTTCCAGATGGATTTTCCCGCTCTCAATACGGCTCATATCCAGGATATCATTGATCAGTGAGAGCAGATGATTACTGGAGGAAAGAATCTTACCCAGATAATCCCGAACCCTTTCTTTATCATCAATGTTGCTTACAGCCAGTGTAGTAAAACCAATGATCGCATTCATTGGTGTACGGATATCGTGAGACATATTGGAAAGGAAGGTGCTCTTTGCCTTGTTTGCAGTCTCCGCAGCGCGGACCGCCTCAGAAAGGGCCTGATTCATTTTTCTATCAGAGGTACGATCTGACAGAACCAGGATATATTTCTTTTTTCCGTTTACCTCGCTGCCCATTGCAACGTTATGAAACCAGCGGTGTTCTCCTGTTTTCTGATGAACATATTCAAGATCCCATTCCTGCTGCTCATGAACCTGGATTTCTTCCAGATACTTCTTCTCCGGATCTTCAACGTCCCCGGGATGCAGTTTCCCAAGGACACAAATATCTTTACGAATCTGTTCTACTGTAATTCCCAGCAGTTTTTCCACATTGGGACTGACGTAATCTGCCTGATATGTTTTTGCATCCAGCATCAGGAAAACGTCATCTACATTCATTGACAGCTTTTGAAACAATTCGTCCCTGTACAGAATCTCCGTATCCTTTCTCTTCAGGTTTACCCTGTTTTTCCGGAGAATAATTCCAATAAAAAGACCGGCAATACACACCGCTACTGCACTTACAAGCAGCACAGTGCTACGCTGCAGAACATTCATACTTGCATTGACGATATCAGCCTGGACAAGTCCCAGAAAGATCCAGTCCTGAGGTTTGGATTTCTCATAGACCAGATAGTAATCCTCTCCATCCAGATTTATCAGCATTGCATCTGTATGTCCTTCCTTAAACTCTTCTGAAAGTTTAAGGATCTCTTTTTCAGACAGAGTAGAATGTTCTCTCAGAATCCCAAAGAAATTATACACCTCTCCCCATGCCTCAGAAGAATGATCCACAACAACACGGCCATCCGGATGAACCACATAACTCTGGGCATTTCCATTGAAAGCAGAAATATTCAGCACATTTACGATATCAGAGTTTTCATAGGCAATGGCAATGGCATCATATTCAAAGCCCTGATAACTTCCATGAGGCCTGGGAGTAGCAAAAACAAGGAGCTGGGATTTTCCGGGAACTGTTGCATTGGTTATCACATCATTTCCCTGCCGGATCTCATCTTCAATATTTTCCTGCAATCCCAGATACCCGGTTTCACCTGTTGCCATCTTATAGTTCCCGTCCGCTGACAGGAAATAAAAATCTAAAAAGCCTGCATCTTCCTGTGCTTTCTCTATATACTCACGAATTTCACTTTCATCGGAAGTGTTCTGCAAATATTCCCCCCATATATGGAGATAAGTCAGATTCTTATTTGTCAGCTCACTTAGCATATTATCAGACTGATGAAAAATTTCTGTCAGGTGAGAAACACTTTCCTCATAAACAGTCTTCGATACAAACCCCAAATATTGGAAAACAGTCAAAAGGATTCCAACAAATAGGGCAATAAGAACTGCTGCATTCCATCGTTTTCTCACAACCCGTTTCTTTCTGTTTGTATTATGATTCTTAACATCCATTCTTCTCACCTCAGAGTAATGTAGTCTTCAGGCTCTGCAAGAATGGCATTACCATCTGAAACATATGTTGTCCAGGTATCTTCCACAGAGGTATCCCCTCCATCAAATACAATATTTTCCTCTGCTGGATAAGCTTCCATATATTGTGGTGCTGCAAGGCAGGTCACAGTAAAAGTATCCTTGTCCTGAATCTGTTTTCCATTCTTTGAAACTTTACTCAATGTATAACCATTATCCGTTTCCCTGATTTCTACAGAAATACCACTGAACACAGGCAGAGAGCCGCGGTTAAAGGGGATAAAGCCTCCCTGGTAGCCTTCTACGAAGTTTCTGACCGTTTCCTTCAGTTCTGCCCCGCTCATCTCACTGCTGTAAGCGGAAAGCTCGTTTGGCATAATCATGTTGCCTGCCATTTTTTCTGTATAACCGGCCTTCAGTACATTTCCTGTAAAGCTGTTTCCTGTTGCAATCAGCACATCCGTCCCATAAATACCGCGCAAAGTGTTTGCCATAACAGAATAGGCTTCATTGCCTCCGCTGGTATGGAAACGATTGGAATAAGTTTTCTGTGAATCCAGCACGATATCCTCCGAAGTGGATTTTTCCTCAAGAAGCTGAGAATTAAATGACTGATAAGCCTGCTCTGCATTATATTCTCCTGAGATCATCTTAGACACCACATCCCTGGAAATGGAAAAAAAGTCATTTGACGCAATACGGATATACATATGGTTTTCTTCGATCACAGGTTTCACATCCTTCAGATATTCCGTAAGCCGGAAATCCACATCCTGGCTGTAGCTTAACAGATCCTGCCCATCATAAATGATCCGGTTCTGCGCATCCTCTGAAAGCATTGTGTTCAGTACCTTCATTGCTTTCTGCCGACGTGTTTCATCCTTTGTCAGGTCACGGTTTAAAGCTATCTGGAAATATGGTGTAGTCATCAGCCACTTTTCGCCGTTCTGCTGAAAGAATGGCAGGAATGTTGTGTTAATGCCCTGATCCTGGAACATTTTTACACCGGCAGAACTGCCGAAATACATGGCAAGCTTACCACTTTTGTACATCTCAACCACATCATCATAATTCATATCCAGATCATCCTGGCTCAGCCCTGTATCCTGAATAAACTGCTCCATACGTTCAAAAGCCTCCGGCCAGACAATACTGTCCAGACCTTCTCTCTTTGTATTGTCCGGGTCACTGTAGATGGTACGCCACTTACGTCCATCCCCAGAAGACAGCTCTGATGCAGACAGACCCTGCAGTGTTTCCATACAGGTATAATCATAGTAATAGTCTGCAGTAAACCCACGGATACCCACCTCATCAAATGCCTGGCAGGCAGAAACAAAGCTTTCATAATCTGTTGGAAGAGGGATATCATACTTTTCAAAAAGATCTTTGTTCACTACAAAGCCATGGGCATCTGCACACACAGGAAGCCAGTTTACGCTGCCATCCTGATTTCTGAAACTGTTAAGGTATGTATCATAGACAGCACCTGCAGCATTGGTTGTGGAAAGATCCATCAGACTGTCTTTCAGAGGACTTGCATCATGGAGGGAAAACCTGCAGCAGGTTATAATATCCGGCAATCCACCGTTTTCGTTCAGAAAACGATAGAAATCCAGATCATTATTGCCTACTACAAATTCAACGTTGATATCCGGAAGCTGTTCCTGGATGTATGGCGCATATTTTTCATACAGCTTTGTGCTCCATAAATACACTGTGATGGTTTCTGCATCTTCTTTTTCCGCACTTTTCCCGCCGCAGCCAGACAGAAGTGATACGGCTGTCACCATCGCCAAAAGCACAGAAACTAACTTGTTCCATTTTTTCTTTTTCATTATAACTTCTCCCTCTGATTGCGTTTTACTAACTCATTGATCACTTTTACTAATAATTTCCCATCAACAGGCTTGGCAATATGTTCATCCATTCCTGCTTCCTTTGCTCTCATTTTGTCCTCAGTGAACGCGTTTGCTGTCATGGCAATGATCGGTATCACTTTTGCATCCTCTCTGTCCAGAGAGCGGATCATCTTTGCTGCTTCATATCCATTCATGACAGGCATCATAATATCCATAAGAATAGCATCAAATTCTCCAGGTCTGCTTTTTCTGAATATGTCAACAGCCTTCTGTCCATTCCATGCTTTTGTCACCACAGCGCCTTCATTCTGAAGCACAAATTCTGCAATCTCCATATTCAATTCATTATCCTCTGCCAGAAGAACATGGAGCCCCTGGATAGATGCTTCCGTTTTTTCTTCCGTTTCAGTCCTGTCCTTCATATCTGCATCAATCTGGAATGGAATCCGGATCACAAATGTAGTCCCTGTGCCTTCTTTACTTTCAAAGGAAATGGTTCCGCCCATTTTCTCCACCAGTTTTTTTGTAATTGGCATTCCCAGTCCTGTTCCGGCGAATTTTGTGCGGCTTCCTGCATGTTCCTGTGCAAATGGTTCAAAAATGCGTTTCTGGAATGCCTCTGTCATTCCAATTCCGGTGTCTCTGCAGACAAATTCCAATGTGGTCATTGCTGTCTGTTTCGATGGGATTTCCCGACAGCTGATATAGACATATCCGTTTTCTTTGTTATATTTCACCGCATTAGACAAAATATTCATCAGAATCCGTTTCACATGCACCGGACTTCCAATAAGATTCCAGTGTGTAACTTCTTTCTCTTCCCAAATGATCCGGATATTCTGCTCCGCAGCCATATGTTCGATCACACCCAGTATTTCCTCAGAAATACTGTTCAGATTAAATGGGATTTCTTCCAGAACCACTTCATCTGACTCCAGCTTGCTCATGTCCAGAACCTCGTTTATCAGTTCCAGCAACAGATGAGATGCCTCTTTGATCTTTGCCCTGCATTCCGTCTGTTTCTCCATATTGTCTGCATAATAGTCTGCCACATTGATCATGCCGCAGATTCCATTGATCGGTGTCCGGATATCATGGCTCATTCGCTGTAGAAACTCGGTTTTTGCCTCATTGGCTGCTTCTGCCTTTTTTGCAGCTATCAGAAGTTCTGCTTTATATTTTTCATCTTTTTCCTGTTCCTGTTTCCGGTGTGCCAGATCCGCTCTGTAACCCCAGAAGCAGAATATACCGAATATGAGTAAATAAAGAAAAACGACAGCTGTTACATTTAGTGGCAGGTTACGGAATACTTCTGTATCCGGAAGATAGGCATAAATATAATAATCCCGCTGCTTCAGCATGATTCCGTAACATCCGGTTCCTTCATTTTTTAAATGAAAAATATGCTGACTGTCTGTATGCTCTTTCATTGCCTGGACAACCTGGTTGCCGGCAGTATCCTGTCCCAGCAGGCTTTCATCGTTGCTGGCAACGATGGTTCCCTTGTCTGCAACAATAATCGTTCCATCTTTCTGAGTGCTATAGCCCTTTAAAAGGTTCTGTATTGTCAGGGTATAATTTCTGACAAATTCCGAAGATGTATAATAATAGATTGCAACCATACCTGGCCCATCTTTTCTGGCACAGGCTGCAATGTCGATACGTGATCCGTCTTCTCGGTCAATCCGTTCCGAATAAGATCTTTCTTCATATCCGGTAAAATCCATGATAATGTCTTTTTGCAGATAATCTGTGATCTCATTGGTCAGAGCCTCATCCATGCTGTATTTGCAGACTGTCTTTCCCTCTGCATCCAGCACAAGGATACCATCCACCCAGAGGGTCTGCAGATTTTCTTTCAGAAACTCCTGGCTTAGCCGGCCGCCGTTTTCTGTTTCCATGTTAATATTCGTACTCATCTGTCTGGCACTTTCAATGGCGCGGAGGAGACTTTTAGATTCCGAAGCTTCATTATAATGGGTATAGGTGGAACACTGCACTTTGACATAGTTTACAGTTTTCACCATCCTGTTCTCTGCTTCCTTTTTCTCTGCCTGAAAAAAGTAATACAGGGAAGTTGCAGTCACACAGATTCCAAGCAGAATGCCGAATATCCAGAATCGCTTTACTTTTATTCTTCTCCTAATATCCAAGATCATCCACCTCCAGATACTTCTGGGGATCATCCAGATATTTTTTAATGATTTTCAGGGATGTGCCATCCTGACGCATTTCTTCCAGCGTCTGATCCATCTGCTCACAGATTCCTCTGTCATCCTCTTTTGCAAAAGCAACACCTATCCCGACCACCATCAGCGGATCTTCCAGGATACGGAAGCTTGCATCATAATCCTTCATGTACTGGACAATGGATTCCTCATGTGCAGCAACTGCATCTACATATCCTTTTCCCAGAAAAGTATAGATTAGTTCCCTGTGCCCAAGACTGATCAGATTGCCCAGTTTGGGGATCCTTTCATCTGTCCGGTTCAGAAAGATGCCTTCCGGTTTGGTTGTGGACTGGACGGCAAGGTTCTTTCCCTCCAGATCACTTAGTTTATAGATATCACTGCTCTCATTTACAGCAACTACCTGGCGGCTTGCTATGTAGGGTCCTGCCCAGCGGTAATCGTCAAGGCGTCCTTCCATGGAAAAACAGCCCATGATACAGTCAATCTCTCCGCTCTCCACCAGTTCTTTTTTCTTCTCCCAGTTGATCTGGACAACATCCACCTGATACCCCATCCTTCTGAAAGCTTCTGTAGCCAGTTCCACATCAATTCCTGTGGGGATTCCATCTTCATTCAGATAATTGTATGGCGGATAACTGTCACTGCCCAGGGTGATAACGGGCTTTTCTCTTTCTTTTTTAGTAACATCTGCATTTTTGCACCCTGCCAGGGCAGTTGCTAAAATTCCCACAAGCAGAATGCCTGCAATCACTCTTTTTCCTTTCATCTTTTCTCCATTCCTGCTGTTCTTCTCTATTTTCCATCAAATTTAACCGAATCAGGTAAGTCCCCTGCGGAGGTTGCGAATATCCGCTTGAAGACAAAAAAAAGTTCCTTGTAAAAAATTTTACAGGAACTTTTTCCATAATGCCCATTTAACATTTACCTTTTTTTATTACTGAGGCATGATGCAACCGGCTGGCATGGCCAGATTTCAATCTGACTTTAGCTCCTTCTGGCTTTGCGCCCCGGCTTTTCAACCGGTTTGCCAATAAATGCCATAAAAAATTATTTTTATTATAGCACTCATACTATATCATGTCTATAAGAAAATATGTTACTGTTCACAGCAACACGCTTCGCGGGATATTGCCAGTGAACAGTAACGAAAATATACCTCTTAACATACAAATCCAGCTTCCCATCAAAACTTAAGAGAAATTTACCGGAATGAAACTCCTTCATCAACCGGCCATGATTTTCTAAGTGCCCCATAGGAGATCAGAAAATTCGCAAGCCATCCGGCCGGTACAGCAAGCCAGACAAATGCAATTCCATAACGCGGTGCAAAAATCAAGGCAACTGACAGCCGAATGGCAAGGTTTACCATATTGGCAATGAGAAACGGCCGCATAATTCCAAGTCCACGAAGAACTCCATCTGTTGCCATCTTAATACCCATAAAAATAAAGAAATATCCTAGCCATTTCATATAATCCCCGGACACCTGATATGCCAGAGCGGTTCCATCTTTTCCAAGGAATAAGGAAGAAATTGGGGTGTGCAGTGTTTCAATGACTATGAAAGCAAGGACTGCGAAACACAGATCTAACACCAGTGCAGCGTGATATCCTTTTTTAATACGTTCAATTTTCTTTGCTCCAAGATTCTGGGAAACATAGGGCGAAACCGCATTTCCAATGGATACAAATATCAGTGAAAAAACATTCTCTACTCTCATGGTTGCCGCATAACCTGCCAGCGCCTGTGTACCGAAGGGATTTACAACCGCCTGTACGATCATCATACCAATTGACACTGTGGATTGCTGAAGAACCGATGGTACTGCAATACGAAGCATGGAATGTAACTCCTGCCTGTCAAACCAGTTAAAGCGGCTTTTATATCGACGCATCCGGTTAAAGAAAATCAAAAGCGAAAACACTGCGGAAATCCCCTGCGCAATGAGAGTTGCAAGGGCGGCACCGAACACACCCAGCCCTAAACCTGCCACCATCCAAAGATCCATAACAATATTCAAAACAGAAGAAAATATCAAAAGGCCCAACGGAATCTTCGATTCACCGATGGAATTGAACATCGTTGAAAGGATATTGTACATAAACAGAAAGGGAAATCCCACAAAATAAACACGCAGATACAGTACCGCTTCATCCAGTATGTCAGCAGGTGTTTGTAATAAACTCATCATAAAATGAGAAAAAACAAAGCCAAAAACCCCCAGAAGTATACTCAGAATCAGAAAACTGATCAACGATGTTGACACAATTGTTTTCATTTTGCTATAATTCTGAGCTCCAAAATAGCGGCTCACAAGTACACCTGCTCCTACACCGGCTCCCAAAGCCACACAGATGAAAACATTGGTCAAAGCGGCACAGGCTCCAACTGCCGCAAGTGCAGAGGATCCCACAAACTGACCGACGATAATGGAATCAGCCATATTATATACTTGTTGAAAGAAGCTGCCCAGAATCATAGGCATTGCAAAAACAGTCAGTGCTTTAAGAGGGGCATCTGTGATTAAATATTCATCTTTTGACATTCTCATTTTCCTCCATCAATTCCTGCTTTTTATCCGAAATCACGATTGTATTTTCAAAATGTAAGTTTAAGATTTCGTTACGCAACAATTATATGTAGTTACAGCAAATAAGTCAAGCTGCTGTTTACTTTTAGTAATATAAATGATATGATATTTGATATTGAAAAAAGCTGCTATCAGATGGATATATTTTATATTATTTTACAGGAGGGAACTTATGTACCTGGACGGTTTAGATAAGCTGGATCAGAAGATTATCCGGCTGCTTATAGAAAACGCACGTATCTCTTACTCTGATATCGGTGAAGAAACCGGTATTTCCAGAGTGGCAGTAAAAGCCCGTATCCAGGCTTTGGAGAAAAGAGGCGTAATCGAAGAATATACAACAATTATTAATCCGCAAAAAATCAGTGGGGCTGTATCATGCTATTTTGAAATTGAAACAAAACCGGAGTACCTGGCGCAGGTGACAGATATATTGTACAAAAATGATACAGTCTCACAGATTTACCGTGTCACAGGAAGAGACAGGCTTCATGTACATGCCGTTGCTTCATCAGGTGATGAAATGGAATACTTCCTGCACAATGTCATTGATACACTGCCTGGCATTATCAGCTGCAGTTGCAATATGATCTTATCACGCATTAAAGATATTAAAGGATTACGGCTATAAAAGAAAAAATAAACTCTCCGAATAATTTCCGCTATTTTCCCCTAAATGTAAAAGTTCTAATCAATGTTGTCAAATTACATATAACTGTTGTCAAAGAGGCAGAGCCGGTAACCAGCCAGCTATGAGCTGCGATTACCCGACTAAGGGAACGCCGCAGGGCGGCATCCTATACAATATCGTACTGAATGAATTGGACTGGTGGGTGGCCTCCCAATGGGAGAACATGCCCACTCACTACGAGTACAAAACCAGACAGAATTTCTCATGTGCCATAAAGTAACACAAAAAACAACAGACAGCCGCCACAATTCCGTAATGATTGATGCTTGACAGTCTCCTTCAAGTTCACTATAATAATAAACGCAAAATTTTAGTGGACTTTTCCGGATTCGGTCATCTTTTTGCCACACAGCTATCTTGTGATAGTTGTGTGGCTTTTTTGTTGCCTGTATCTCGGAAGTATTAGCAGAATGGAGGACTATAATGTTCGGACAATTTGTGGAGAAGAGGGAAAGCATGCAGACCAATAACAAAATGGCGGTTGCGCCCGTTGGAAAACTCATCTGGCAAATGTCGATACCGCCGCTGATTTCCATGTTTCTGCAATATTCCTATAATCTGATAGACAGCGCGTTTGTAGCGCGGCTGAGTGAAAATGCTTTGACGGCAGTTTCCCTGTCGTTTCCCATTACAACTTTGATGAATGCGACATCTATCTGAATCGGCGTTGGCGTGAATGTACTGATTGCAGGGTATCTTGGGGAGAAAAAGCAGGATGAGGCAAATACTACCGTCACACATGGATTGTTACTGGCCTTTGGAATTGGTGCTTTGCTCAATCTTCTGTCATTACTGATTATGAAACCCTACTTTGGGGCATTCACCAATAACGAAGAAATTTATCAGTTGAGTCTTGCCTATATGAGCTTATGTTCGTTCATGCAAATTCCCAACATGGTGCATATCGCAATCCAGAAGATGATACAGGCTACTGGGAACATGGTTGCTCCTATGTGGTTCCAGATTGCAGGAGTGGTCGTTAATTTTGTATTTGACCCCCTCCTAATTTTTGGTATTGGTGTTTTTCCAGCTATGGGGATCCGTGGCGCTGCGGTGGCTACTGTTGCGGGCTATTTGTTATCCATGATTTTGGCATTTGCCTTGCTGCTGGGCAAAAAGCAAAAAGTGCGGATAAAGATCAAAGAATTTCATATACAAAAGTGGATGATTGCCCGTATATTCGCCCTTGGCTTACCATCTTTCATTATGAATGCCCTCAGTTCGTTTATGGTGATATTCGTCAATCTGTTTCTGGTGGCGTATTCCGATACGGCGATTGCATTCTTCGGTGCGTATTTTAAGGTGCAGCAGTTGGTCGTTATGACAGTAAACGGCTTGATTCAGGGCTGTTTGCCTATTATGCGGTTTAACTACGGTGCGGGAAACAGAGATAGGCTGCACTCCGCTTTCCGATACGGAACCGCTTTGGTCTCCGGTATGATGATACTGGGAACATTGACCGTCAACTTCTTTCCGGCGCAGCTTTTGGAATTATTTACAGCGTCGGAAGCCATGCGCTCCTTTGGAATATCCGCTATGCGAATTATGGCGGCAAGCTATCTGTTTTGCGGTCTCTCTACCATGATTTCCACCTATTTTCAGGCGACAGAAAAAGTAGGTTCCAGCATAGCGATTCAATTATGCAGACAACTGCTTTTCCTTGTTCCTGCCTTATGGTGTCTGGACAAATTATTCCAACTGAACGGAATCTGGCTTGCATTTCCTGTTGCGGAAACCGCCACTATGCTCATTGCTCTCGTAATAAT
>OIDY01000297.1_pt1 | contig 11547 bp, 8 predicted proteins | sample 1581691 | NCBI WGS metagenome assembly OIDY01 (sample SAMEA3882537, study PRJEB24775) | human gut metagenome | biome: human-associated habitat; feature: intestine environment; material: feces | place: Netherlands | collected 2009/2010
GCAACTGCTTTTGATGCATGGATATAAGCTGATCCACCACCGGAAATGATGCCTTCTTCTACTGCTGCTCTTGTAGCATTCAGAGCATCTTCCATACGAAGTTTTGCTTCTTTCATCTCAGTCTCTGTTGCTGCTCCGACACGGATAACAGCTACTCCGCCTGCAAGTTTTGCAAGTCTTTCCTGCAGTTTTTCTCTATCGAAATCAGATGTTGTCTCTTCGATCTGAGCCTTAATCTGTGCAACACGATCTGCGATTGCATTCTTGTCTCCCATGCCATCAACGATGACTGTATTTTCTTTCTGTACTTTTACAGATTTTGCGCGTCCAAGCTGATCCATAGTTGTATCTTTCAGTTCCATGCCAAGCTCTTCTGAAATTACCTGACCACCTGTCAGTGTAGCGATGTCTTTTAACATCTCTTTTCTTCTGTCGCCATATCCAGGTGCTTTAACTGCAACAACATTGAATGTTCCACGCAGTTTATTAACGATCAGTGTTGTAAGAGCTTCTCCTTCGATATCCTCTGCAATGATAAGAAGTCTTGCTCCCGCCTGAACGATCTGCTCCAGAAGTGGAAGGATCTCCTGGATATTGGAAATCTTCTTATCTGTGATCAGGATATATGGATCATCCAGATTAGCCTCCATTTTGTCCATGTCTGTTGCCATATATGCAGATACATATCCGCGGTCAAACTGCATTCCTTCTACAAGGTCCAGCTCTGTCTTCATAGTTTTAGATTCTTCAATTGTGATGACTCCGTCATTAGATACTTTTTCCATAGCGTCTGCTACCATCTGTCCGACTTCAGCATCACCTGCTGAGATTGCTGCTACTTTTGCAATCTGGTCTTTGTCTTTTACTTTGCTTGACATCTTTGCAATTGCTTCAACAGCCACATCTGTAGCTTTCTTCATTCCTTTACGAAGAATGATTGGGTTTGCTCCTGCTGCTAAGTTTTTCATTCCTTCGTTGATCATTGCCTGTGCAAGAACTGTAGCTGTTGTTGTACCATCTCCGGCAACATCATTTGTCTTAGCTGCAACTTCTCTGATCAGCTGTGCACCCATGTTCTCGAATGCATCTTCCAGCTCGATCTCTTTTGCAATGGTAACACCATCGTTGGTGATCAGAGGTGCACCGAAGGACTTATCCAGTACTACGTTTCTTCCTTTGGGTCCTAAAGTTACTCTTACGGTATCTGCCAGTTGGTTAACACCAGCCTCTAATGCTGCACGGGCTTCTGCCCCATATTTAATTTCCTTTGCCATGATTAAACTGCCTCCTAAATTAGACTTTACTGATTTCACACAAAATATTTAAAATTAACAAACATTCCTTATTCGATGATTGCTAAAATATCATCCTGTTTCACAACAATATATTCTTCGTCTTCAATCTCAACAGATGTTCCTGCATATTTAGAATAAATAACTTTATCACCCGGTTTTACCTGCATGGTTACTTCTTTACCATCTACCATTCCGCCAGGTCCTACAGCTACAACTTCTGCCTGCTGTGGTTTCTCCTGTGCCTGTCCCGGAAGAACGATTCCGGATTTTGTTGTTTCTTCTGCTTCAACCTGTTTTAATACAACTCTGTCACCTAAAGGTACTAATGTCATGATCTATATCCTCCTTTATTCTCCAACTAAAGCTTTCCTGTTACCGTACTCTTTCCGTTATCGCAAAATATCCGGCAACTGTTTCGGCACTCTGTCTAATTCTGCCGATTTTTGCTAGCACTCATTTACTTCGAGTGCTAATCACTGTCCTTATATTATTGAAAATGAGTCGATTTCGCAAGTGCTTTTATCATTATAAAATAATCTATATTCTCTTTTTTACTTATATATACTCTTTTTTTCTTTTGTTTTCTTAATTTACAAATAATTTTGTCATATCTTCCTTGTCTTTCGCACTCAATTGAATTGTCTTCAAATACATCAATTAAGAGGCTTGCTATAGTTCCTGTAACATAATAAAAAGACCGTCCACCATACAGCAGACAGCCTTCTTGCATTCATTATTTATGGAAGCTTCTATATCAGGATTTCTTATTTCTCTGAGCTTTAATCTCTTCCAGTTCATCAAAGATGACTTCATTCAGCACTTTAATGTAGGTTCCTTTCATACCGGAAGATCTGGATTCGATCACACCGGCACTTTCAAACTTCCTCAAAGCGTTTACGATAACAGATCTGGTGATTCCCACGCGGTCTGCGATCTTACTTGCAACCAGGATTCCCTCATCTCCGTCAAGTTCATCAAAAATATGGATGATTGCCTCCAGTTCGGAGAAAGATAAAGTATTAAACGCAGATTTCACTACCTGCTGCTTTCTGTCCTCCTCAGCATTCTCTTCATGAACCGCTCTCATCATCTCAAGCCCTACAACGGTTGTTCCATATTCACTGACAATAATATCTTCAATGTCATATGGTTTCTCATAACGATACATAAATACAGTACCCAGTCGTTCCCCTGCAATATCTATCGGATTAATGATTCCCTGATAACTGCTTGATACATGTTCAAATCCCAGTGTCTGAAGATTTACATTCTCTTTTGTTGACAGGACACCCAGAAATCTCTCGTTTAACAGGGAATCTACATATCCGCCAACCTTGTCCTCGATCAGTTCAGTGATCTCCTCTACTCCCGGGCATAAACTGACACCCAGAACCTTTCCTTTTTTACTGAGAACCAGAATGTTGGAACTCAGTGTCTCCATCAGAACCTGACAGATGTCATTAAATACCACTTTGCTGGAACTGCTGTTATGCAGAAGTTTATTAATTTTTCTTGTTCTATCCAGCAGCTGAACACTCATATTGTCCTCCTTTCACCCTGTACATATCCGAAATCTTTCTGTCATTATTTCATAAATGAGCAGTCACTTTCTTTTGCTCGCAAGGAAGATTCAGACACACATGGTCATTAACATTACTGATACTTTGATTTTACACGTTTTAAAGTCAAATTACAAGACAAATTTTACTATTTTTTTATTTATTTTTGCTTTTCTGAAAATAGATTCCTTTTATAATATTATTCAATAAATATCATCATCAAAAATTCAAAGGATTGAAGACAAAAAGTCAGAAAGTCACTGACTGTAAGACAAAAAACGGAACTGTTGCATTAATGAAATTCATTTTCAACTGCTGCAACAGTCCCATTTATAACATTTACAATCCGTTATTATTCTTTCTCGTCCTTTGCCTCTACATATCCACATGTCTCCTGGCTGCAGACAAGCTTATTCCCCTTTTCCACCATATAGCTTCCACATTTCGGGCATTTCTTTGCTGATGGTTTCTGCCAGGACATGAAATCACAATCCGGATTATCCTCACATCCGTAGTACTTACGTCCTTTTTTGGTTTTCTTAAGCACAATCTCTTTTCCACATTTCGGACATGCCACCCCGATCTTCTCAAAATATGGTTTGGTATTTTTGCATTCCGGAAATCCTGGACATGCAAGGAATCGTCCATGAGGACCATATTTAATCACCATATGTCTGCCACAGTTTTCGCAGATTACATCTGTCACTTCATCCTGAATATCAACCTTTTCAAGTTCTTCCTCTGCAGCATCTACATCCTTCTTCAGATCCGGATAGAAGTTGCTTACTACTGTCTTCCACTTTACAGTTCCTTCGCCCACTTTATCCAGCAGATCTTCCATCGTAGCGGTAAAGTTGACATCCACGATACTCGGGAAGGCCTCTTTCATCATCTGATTGACAACTTCTCCCAGTTCGGTCATATACAGGTTCTTATTTTCTTTCGCCACATATCTTCTTGCAATGATCGTGGTGATCGTCGGCGCATAGGTACTTGGACGTCCGATCCCCAGTTCTTCCATAGTCTTGACCAGAGATGCCTCTGTATAATGTGCAGGCGGCTGCGTGAAATGCTGTTCTGGTTTCAGTTCCTTAAGACTAAGCTTCATTCCTCTTTCAAGACTCTGATTCAGAACATTTCCTTTTTTCTGGTCCTCTTCATCTGTGTATACAGACATAAATCCGTCAAATATGATCTTGGAGGCAGAGACTGTAAAAATATACTGGTCTGCACCAATCTTTACAGATGTTGTTTCGTATTTTGCAGGAGCCATTCTGCTGGCCGCAAAACGTCTCCAGATAAGCTGATACAGTCTGAACTGATCTCTTGAAAGAGATTCCTTCAGTACAGCCGGTGTACGGCTGATGTCTGTAGGACGGATCGCTTCGTGAGCATCCTGGATCTTCTGTCCCTTTTTCACAGCTTTCTCAGACTTTGAAACATAATCCTCTCCGTACTGAGCAGTGATATATTCTCTTGCAGCAGCATCTGCTTCCTCCGAGATTCGGGTGGAATCTGTACGCAGATAAGAGATCACACCTACCGTTCCATTTCCTTTGATATCAATTCCTTCATACAGCTGCTGTGCCAGACGCATTGTCTTCTGTGTGGAAAAGTTTAAGGTCTTGGCTGCTTCCTGCTGTAAGGTACTTGTAGTAAAGGGAAGCGGTGCATTCTTGATCCTCTCGCCTTTCTTTACTTCATTGATCTCATATTCTTTATCTTTCAGAGAGGCCAGAAGTTTATCCATTTCCTCTTTGCTGTGGATATCCATCTTTTTATCTGTTCCATAAAACTTCGCCTGCAGCGGTTTCTTCTCACCCTTCACCTGAAAATCTCCCTCCAGGCTCCAGTATTCTTCCGGAATAAACGCATTGATCTCATCTTCTCTGTCACAGATGATACGAAGCGCAACAGACTGTACGCGCCCCGCACTTAAGCCTCTCTTGACTTTTGCCCAGAGAAGCGGGCTGATGGTATAACCTACCATACGGTCAAGCATACGTCTTGCCTGCTGTGCATCTACCAGATCCATATCCAGGTCTCTGGCCTGTTTGATTGATGATTTTACTGCTGTCTTGGTAATCTCGTTAAAGGTAATCCTGTGCATCTTCTTCGGATCTTCTTTTAATGCCTGCATCAGATGCCAGGAAATTGCCTCTCCCTCGCGGTCAGGGTCAGTTGCAAGATAAATCTTATCTGCTTTCTTTGCAGCCTTGCGAAGCTTTGCAAGCAGTTCTCCCTTTCCTCTGATCGTTATATATTTGGGTTCAAAATCATGCTCAACATCAATTCCGAACTGACTCTTCGGGAAATCACGGACATGTCCGTTAGAAGCTTCCACATCGTAATTCGCACCGAGAAATTTCTTTATTGTTTTCACTTTTGCAGGTGATTCTACTATCACCAGATATTTCGCCATGCTACCTCTCCTAGTCGTAATCTGTTATTCTTCACAGTGTCCCTGAACGGGCACATTGCCTGACAGCGATATTGTTACATATAAAAATCGCCCTGCGCCGCAGAAACGTGAAGCACAATAATCATAAATCGTCAACTGTCTTTTACATAATAATGTCTCCCGCTCTCTCTTATGAGCCCCCGCAGTGTCAGTTCCACAAGACAGTTGCTTACCTGTGCCGGGGAAAAGCCTGTTTTTCTCACAATGTAGTCGGGATTTTTTGGTCGTAAATCGAGACAACTATACACCATATTCAAATCTCTTGCAAGTCCCAAGTTGTTTTTTTCACCGTTTTGTGTTACTTTTTCCATCGAAATTCCAAGTTCTTCCAGCATAATTTCCGGACAGTATGCAATCCCTGCGCCGTCGTAGATCAGCTTATGGCAGCCTCTGCTGAGTTCATCTGTCACTGCCCCCGGAATCGCATAGACCATCTTTCCCTGTTCCAGTGCAAATCCCGCAGTGATCAGCGAACCGCTGTTTTCTTTTGCTTCCACTACCAGAACCGCGTCTGACAAAGCACTGATGATCCGGTTTCGCGCCGGGAAATGCCAGGAAACAGGTCCTGAACCCAGTGGACATTCACTGATGATCCCACCATTTTCCCATAAGATCCTCTCATAGAGTTTTCTGTTAGATTTCGGATAGCATACATCAACACCACTTCCAAGCACCGCAAATGTAGGCATCTTTCCTTCCAGTGCGCCTTTATGTCCTTCTGAATCAATGCCAAGTGCCATACCGCTGATAATCTGGACTCCAGCTACACTTAACGCTTTCGCATACCGGAATGCCTGCATCCTTCCATAAGGACTGCACATTCTGGCACCGATCACTGCCACCGTTCTTCTCTTAGGATCAGGAAGTCTGCCTTTTACATAAAGCTTTGCCGGCATGGAGGAATACTGCTTCATTATCTGAGGATATTCCGGATCTGATTTCTCAATACATCGTATCTGACCTGTACTGTATTCTTCTGTATGATTATTTTTCACATCAGTTCTTTCCATATAAAATACCTCACTGACCTTTATTTTATGACAGAATCTTTGTCAAATGCCCTGTACGAAAGTGCTTCTCCGATATGATGACCGGCAATCATTTCTTCCCCTTCCATATCCGCAATTGTTCTGGCTACCTTCAGGATCCTGTGATAGGATCTGGCACTGAATGCGATTTTTTCAAAGGCTCTTGCCAGAAGTCGGGATGCGCTGTCTGTAAGAGGGCAGAATTTATCGATCAGACTGCTCTTCAGCTGCCCGTTAAAATTTATTTTCTCATCTTTATACCGTTCTTCCTGGATCTTCTGTACTTTTTCCACTCTTTTTCTGATAGCAGCGGAATTTTCTCCCTTTCTTCCACAGTGAAGCTGTGAAAAAGAAACCGGCGGTACCTCAGTGCTGATATCAATTCTGTCCAGAAGAGGGCGACTGATCTTTCCCATATAATGTGTGATCTCACCTGCTGTACAGGTGCATCTGTTTAAATCCGGATAATAACCGCAGGGACAGGGGTTCATCGCTGCACATAACATAAAATCCGCCGGAAAGTTGTAAGTTCCGCTTGCTCTGGCTATCTGGATCACTTTATCCTCCATGGGCTGTCGCAGAAGTTCCAGACTTGCTCTGGAAAATTCCGGCATTTCATCCAGAAAGAGTACACCTTTATGCGCAAGAGTGATTTCGCCGGGTCTGGGATTACGCCCGCCTCCTGCAATTGCCTGCGGAGTACTTGTATGATGAGGGCTGCGAAATGGTCGCTCATCGATCAGAGGATGTTCTCTTGAAAGAAGTCCTGCAATACTGTAAATTCTGGTAAGCTCCAGCTTTTCTTCAAAGCCAAGCCCAGGCATGATCGTCGGCAGTCTTCTGGCAAGCATGGTTTTGCCCGTTCCCGGAGGTCCGATAAGGAGAAGATTGTGAAATCCGCTTACTGCAATTTCCGCCGCTCTTTTTGCCCCTTCCTGTCCTTCAATGTCTGAAAAATCCATTCCCATATCTGTATTTATAATAGAAGGAATTTCTTCCTGTATTTCCCTCTTCAGATAGGGTTCCGGATTCTTAAGACACTCGACCAGTTCCCGTAAATTTTTTACTCCTGCTACCGGCACATCCCTGATCAGTCTTCCTTCTTTCAGATTCTCATAGGGAACTACGCAAAAACGGCTGCCCAAACTTCTTGCACACAACACAATCGGCAGGATTCCGGATATCCCATGGATTTCTCCGTCCAGACCGATCTCCCCTGCCATCATAACTCTGCTGACAACCTGAGGGCTGATCATCTCAAAAGCAGCCAACACTGCTGCTGCCACCGGTACATCAAAACCGGCTCCCTCTTTCTTCATGTCTGCAGGAGCAAAATTGACGGTAATTCTCTTTGGTGGAAACTGATAACCATTATTCTTGAGTGCTGTGCGTACCCGCTCCTGCGCTTCCTTTACCTGCGCAGAAGGAAATCCTACCATGATAAAGGAAGGAAGTCCGTTACTTACATCAGCTTCTACCTGCACAGGGCATACTTCCACCCCAAAAATTGCAGCTGATAATACACTTGCAAACAAATATAAACTCCTTTCTTCCGGCATAAATCTCCCCCGATATTTATGCTCGCCAAACAGCGGACGACTGAATAGTTACATCACTTAAATTGTATTGGAAATTATTTCAGAAATCAGATTTGAAAAAAGATTATTTTTATAATAGACCATTTTGCTCTGTTTTGCAACCGTTCATTTTGTTCTGTTTTATACTTTTTTCAGTACATAATCTGCGAAGGCTTTTCACAGATCATGTTTGGGAGTACACTACAAAACAGAGAGGTGAACTATATGAAATTTCAGCGTATTCAGGATTTACGTACAGATGCTGACATGTCACAGAAACAGCTCAGCGAAATTCTTCACATCAGCCAACGTTCCTACTCTCACTATGAGACAGGTTCACGCAATATCCCGGTTGAAATGCTTATCAGACTGGCAAATTATTACGATATAAGTGTTGATTATCTGGTAGGACGCACTGATAAAAAAGAGATGAATAAATAAGTAAAATCACTTTTTTTAATATAAAAGGATTCCTGTAACTGTTTATGTTACTGAATCCTTTTATATTTTTTGTATCTTTTATTCTTTTATCATAACAGTATCCACAGAAGGATGGACTTTTGCACCCTCCGCTTTTGTTTTTGTCTTAATATTCACATAAAGACGACCATTATCAAAGGTAAGATAACCCTTTGCTACATTTCCCAGCGAGTCTGTAAACGAGAATCTGGTTGCATTTCCTGCGACGGATTTCTTTACTTTTGCCTTGCAGGTGGCTGTCTTTTTCTTATTTGTCTGTGAATAAGTAAAGGTAACCGACTTCTGACTGAGTTTCTTAATTTTGATTTTAACCCTGCCGTTCTTACTGCGCCAGGTTCCCAGATAATCCTCCGGGTTAAAAACATAAGCCCGTTCCAGAATCGGTGTTGGCGTTACCGTAGGAATCGGTGTTGGGGTAGGTGTGGGCGTAGCTGCAGGTGTCGGTGTTACAGTGGGAACTCTTTCCAGTGCCGCGATCGCTTCTGCTTTTCTCTGCTCTCTGTCCACATTCTTTCTGTGTTGAAGCAGCAGAGTGCCTGCCAGCATAAGCAGGATAAACAGGATAATTACAATTATCAGAAGTTTTATAAGTCTTTTTTTCTTTTTATTCCGTTTCTGTTTCCCGTTGTTTGTTACCGACAAATCTGCATCTCCTCTTCTGTTTCTTGTTCGTTACTATCCGACAGTCAGACTCCTTATTCTTTTCCATCCCAGCAATAGGTACAGAGTTTACATGGTGAAATTCCAATGGAAGCTTTCAGATCATCAAGTCTGTGGAATTTCAGTGATGTGAAATTCAGCTCCTTACGGATTTCTTCCAGCATTTCTTTATAATTTGTTGAATTTGGATCTGCATAGTCTGCCAGGACTTTATCACTGACATTCTCTCCCTCGCGTTTGGCGATCACACGTCTTGTGATCAGATCCATCTCTGATTTTGAACGTGAGAAATTCAGATATTTGCATCCATAAAGTAAAGGCGGACACGCAGGACGGATATGTACTTCCTTTGCACCATTTCTGTAAAGAAATTCCGTTGTTTCTCTTAACTGTGTTCCACGTACAATAGAATCATCGATCATCAGAAGGCTCTTATCCTTGATCAGACGGTGCACAGGAATCAGTTTCATTCTTGCGATAAGATTTCTCTGGCTCTGCTGTGTAGGCATAAATGATCTTGGCCAGGTTGGTGTATATTTGATAAACGGACGGGCAAAAGGCACACCGGACTGGTTCGCATATCCGATTGCATGGGCAATACCGGAATCCGGAACACCGGCTACAATATCGGGATTTACTTCTCCCCTGTCTCTCCTGGCCAGCATATCACCGCAATGATAACGCATTTCTTCTACATTCACACCCTCGTATGCCGAAGTAGGATATCCGTAATATACCCAGAGGAAAGAACAGATTCGCATCTCTTCCCCTGGTTTCTGCAGGGTTTCCACACCGTCCGGAGTCACTGCAACAATTTCTCCGGGGCCCAGTTCTTTCAGGTCTTCATATCCAAGATTCAGGTATGCAAAGCTTTCAAAAGATACACAACAGGCATCTTCTTTCTTTCCCACGATCAGTGGAGTCCTTCCCAGACGGTCACGTGCTGCCAGAATCCCCTTTGGTGTCAGGATCAGCATGGTCATGGAACCTTCTATCACTTCCTGCGCATAACGGATTCCCTCAATCATGTTGTCTTTCTGATTGATCAGTGCAGCTACCATTTCTGTGGGATTTACGCTTCCTCCACTCATTTCCAGAAAATGAGTGCATCCGTTTTTAAAACAGTTGGCAATCAGTTCATCCATGTTATTGATCTTTCCAACTGTGGTAATTGCAAAGTTGCCAAGATGAGAGCGCACCAGAAGAGGCTGAGGTTCATTATCTGAAATACATCCGATTCCCAGATTTCCCTCCATCTCACCAATGTCACCATCAAATTTGGTCCTGAACGGCGCATTTTCAATGTTATGAATCACGCGGTCAAAACCACGTTTCTTATCATACACTGCCATTCCGCCTCTGCGTGTTCCCAGATGGGAATGATAATCAATTCCGAAGAAAAGGTCCAGAATGCAACTGGACTTTGATGCTACTCCAAAAATTCCACCCATTATCGTATTCTCCTTTTGTTCATCATCTTCAGGCAACTTTTATCATAATCCTCTTCGATAATCCATTTAAAAAGATTACTATAGCCCGTTTCATAACGTTTTCCTTCACTATAACAGTTCTTATCCTGCCAAATTGCTGTAAAAACAGTTATATCACACAACACTCCCATTATATAGAATGAAAATTTAGAAGTAAAGAGTTTTAATCTTATTTCTTTTCCTTGATGATACCTGTTCTGTATGCATCCAGCAGCTGGATCAATTCCTGTATTCTCTCTTTCAGCGCATGACCTGTATCTGTATCACCCACAAGCTGGCGTCTGGACATGTAGCTGACTGCCACGCGGTTCGATACAATATCAGTCTCTCTTGCCACAGCATCTGCTTTGGACGTAAACGGTTCATGAGCAGTAAGATTCAGTCCATAGGAATTATAGATCAGTGTATAACCTGCGATTCCGGTCTCTTTCTGATAAGCTTTCGAAAATCCGCCATCTATAACCAGAACTTTTCCACCGCATTTCACCGGATTTTCTCCATCTTTACACTTTACCGGCACATGACCGTTGATTATATGCGCATCTTCGTTCTCAAGTCCGAATTCTTTCAATATTTTTTCCACTACTTTTTCATCTTCCAGTAAAAGGTAGTATGGATTTTTCTTCTCTTTATGAGTTTCCTTCTCCGCCAGGAAATAGCGTTCAAATGTCGCCATCTTATCCTTTCCAAACAACGGAGAATTCTCACTCAGCCAGATATACCACATGATATCTTTTCCACGTTCTTTTTCTTTAGGATCCATAGCATAGAATCCTTTTCTCACGTAACTTTCAAGTACTTCATAAAGCCCTTTGCCCTTATACGCCCGGCCAAAGATCCTTACACTTTTCAAATTACCGTCCTCTTTTAACGGTACGCAGCCATGATAAAGAAGATTGCCGTTATATACTTTATATAATCCACCTTTGTTTAAAAGGAAATGCATATGACGCTGTAATTTTTCGCAGTTTTCAAACGCCCGTTCCAGGCGTTCCAT